>MDSZ01190913.1_pt1 | contig 12957 bp, 8 predicted proteins | sample 811201 | NCBI WGS metagenome assembly MDSZ01 (sample SAMN05326647, study PRJNA326480) | marine metagenome | isolation source: seawater | place: Indian Ocean: North | collected 2010
TATAGATAAATGGCAAACGAATTGAAGGATTCGATGTCGTATAACGGGCCTACAAAATGTAGAAGTAGCTCCTAGAAGGCCTGCAACACCAAGAATGTACGCAAGGGTATTCCCATTTGAGGTTACCGCACTGGTGAGTATAGCCATTCCGGCTATCCCCAATAGGAGAGCCTTGCTTCTTCCATCTTCATCAGCCGAATCATCTGAACGTACCGCAGATCCGAGAAAGAAAGTAACGAGCAATATAAGAAGCGACGTTGGATAATCCCAAGTGTTTGCCATTCGGGCAATTCCAGTTAGCAGCCCAACTCCGATTGCTAGGATGAGGGCATTTCTCTGTGACCCGTGCTTGCACGAACTGAGATATGCAAACGATAGGGAAAGCAACAGGCCACCTACTACCATCCCCATCATATGTGGGTGGAGATCCCCAAAGAGGAAAGTGAAATACGGGAATTCGGTAATATCGAAAGTTCCTGAGTTGACGCGGCTAGGGGCCCACCAGTCAAACCTTGTCAGAGTAGTTCCGGTAATCCATGCCCATGATCCTCCGATCACCTCGAAGAATGCGCCCAGAATAGGCCACCCGTCCATAAACTCCCAAGTATTTGCAGAACGAAGGCGTTTAGCGTGCACTCGAAGCGCATCGAAGGTTCCCGACCCCATAAACAGGAATACCCCCAGAACTCCTGCTTTTAATGCGGTTGCCTTCGATGGAAGAAGCCTCTGCTTTGATGTTCCACTCGATCTAACAAGGTTGTACAAAAGAGAAAAGATGGTTACTCCGACCAGAGCACCAAACGTTGCCACCCCGAACTGAAATGCGACTTCTGGAAGTATTTTCAAAGCGCGCATGGGTACGGCGACTAGGAACCACCCGAAATAGTAGTAGTTCATTGCACCACCTGAGAACCATGGATCGTACGGTGGTAACTCTGCTGACCTCCCTATTGCAGTCAGGTACCCGAGTTCCATTGGCTTCTCCCCTCCGAGGTAGGAGTCCCACAAATCTGGGTTAAATGACCGCAGAATTAGCAGGAACGCAAAGATAAGTAAAAAAACAATTTCACTTATAAGCCATACGGATCGGTGTTCGAAAAAAAGCTGCCGTAGCCGCTTACGATGTACCCACCACCAAGCTACCCCCAGAGAAAAAGTCGCTGCCACGCTTGCAAGAGCTGTTGTTTGGTTGAATTCAACTACATCCCACGCCACAAAAACCCACAAAAGCGCGCCGGACAAAATAAACCCAATGGCCTTAGTCAAACCATATCCAGCATCCGCAAGCTGACTAAATAGCAAAGTAGACCACGGTAATACAGCAAAAGCAGCTACCTGTAGCCAGATCAGCCACCAAACCCAGTTAGGAACTTCCAAATAACTACCTCGCGAAAATGAAGTATCAAAGGTGCTATTGCTGTGGAGAGATGAACTCTCAGAAGGCCTAAGGAGAAGAGCATTGGAGTTAGCACTCCTGGGTTCGAGATTAGGTGCATGAATAGAGCGGAATGGATTTAGGATTTTGAGAGCTTCCGACCTAGACCATCCATCCGTTTTTTCCCAAATCGTTACTCTTGGATGATCATAAACGGTGAATGTCTCCTCGCCGTTGGCGTCACTAATCTCCAAACCAAAGAGTGATGGGGAATTTCTAAAGTCCGCAACTAGTTCAAACCCAAGCTCACCTGAGAACAAAGCCCTGTAGTAAGAAGTTGTCCCTGGGTACTCAGCAGGAATCCTTGGTATAGAGCTGTAAAGTCGATTGCTAGCTTCAATGATATAGTCAGTCGCTTCAAGCTGATCTACAAGAGTAACGAGCTTAGATTTTCCGGATTCCTGATCAGTGGAACGGTCTGATCTGAATAAATTAAGATCAACGAAGTTCAACTGCACTGGAGTTACGGCGGGTATAGATAGAGGTAGCCGATCATCCCAAATTTGATGAGTAACAGTCGAGCCTGAGGCTACGTTTTCATTAATCCATTCTGATGCAGATATTCGGGGGTGAGTATCGTTATAGATGCCATTTACAAAAGCGCATCCCCAAAAGAGCGTGCCGCCTACAAGAATTACAGAGACTCCTTGGCTAAATCGATAAAGAGCGCCTTTACTCCCAGAAACAATCTTCTGCTTTTTCCCCCAGTGCCACAATCGGTAGATACCAAATCCGCCGAAGATTGCAGCTGTTGGATATACCGGAAGGAGATAACGGATTAATGGATTGAACTGTTGACTGACAAGTCCAATCATCACTATGACGAAACTGAGAGGAATCATCAGCGCATAGTTTCGTTTTCTAATGATTTCAGAAACAGTAAACCAAAGGCCGATTACAACTGCGATTGCAAGAGCTGGCCCCATACCATGCCAGAAAATAGACTTAAGCGGGAACCATAGCGGTGTAATTCCTACCCATTGGATAACCCAAGGCACATCGGCACCGGAATTTACAGATCGAAGGTATCCGATATCTGAAAGAAACCTTTCATCGAAAGTAATAAAACCGCTAAATGCATAAGGGTGAAATAACCTGAAACACAGAAATGCTACGACGAAAATCGAAATTGCAAGCCCCAAGAATTTTGCTGCCTCCCTGGCTGCTTTGGGGGCTTCTTTAGATTTTCCTTTGTTTACTAAGGATAAAAAAATTGCGACTGTAGGGACTATGCCTACTGCTAGACCACTGAATTTAGAAGCTACAGTAAGGCTGAATGCAACCCCGATTGAGAGAGCTAGTTGTAATACGCTTCGATTGAATAGTTTGCTCTGGTCGTTTGCTAAACGGATTGTCTTAAAGAGCTTTACCGAAAGCAGTACCGTGACAGCAGCGAAAAACGTCACCCATGTTTCAGCCCCATAGAAGTGGCTGTATTGGATATGAAGGGTGGTAAATGCTTGTAGCAAGGCAGATAGAAATCCTACTTTTCTGTTAAAAAGTTCTCGACCAAGTAGGTATACGATCAAGATTGTGCCTGTATCCATGATCGCAGAGAGAAGTCGGCCAATTAAATTTGCGTTATAGCCACTATCGAATGCTTTCGAGGTGATATTCGTACCTGATGTTTCCTTCAATCCAATGCCTAATTTGTCTGCAGCATCAACCAATGCGTTAGGAATTAGTGCGTCTTTCTCAAGGTAGTTAGCTGTTGCCTTTGTGATGAAGAGAGGAAATGTTCCGTAAACCCAAGTGCTGCGGTGGTTGTATGGGTTGAGAGTTGAGTTGGCTGAATCAAAGTAATTTCCGCTTCCAGGCCAAGAGATATCTTCTGTGACCATGCTCCAATAGCGCTCATCTGGGTGTTGGTGTGTTCCTTCATCCCAATTTATGTTCCAGGCCCTTAAGGTAAACCCGATCATGAGAAGGGCAACAAGTGACAAACGTCGAATCAATTTAAAGTGTTTATTTAAATCGAAATTTATCGAGACCACATTATGTACCGTAGATCGTCGCTGGCAAAGACGGAGATATCTTGAGTGAAATTCCTTCTGAGCTGTAACCCTTGGCCGTAATTTGGATACTATTTTGATATGTCCATTGACCAAATTGAAACCAGTGAAGATACTGCAAAGGGGCTACTAGTTACTGACGCCGCAGTTGAAAAGGTTTTAGAGGCCAGGTCAGAGGAGGATGAACCAGAGAAGCTGGGATTACGCGTACAAATAATTGGGATTAATGGCCCTGAATTCTCATATGATCTCTCCTTCGAGAGCATTGACGAAGCCTTGGACAACGATGTCATTTCGATTATTGGTGACCTTACAGTTCTGGTACCTGAAGAAAGCTATGAAAATCTCAATGGGGCCACCCTTGATCTCCCAAGTAATCCTATGCAGGGAGGTCTAGTTATTCGTAATCCTAATCGACCAAATATGCTTGACGGGGAGGACATAGAACTGACTGGGTCGATAGGTGAGAAGCTCCAACAGCTTCTTGATATGCACATTAACCCGTCTCTGGCTGCTCATGGCGGTTACGCTGAGCTAGTTAAAATGGAAGGGACCGTAGCCCACATTTTAATGGGTGGTGGTTGTCAAGGCTGCGCTATGTCTGCAGCAACCCTTCGTCAGGGGATCGAGGTGATGATAGCCGAGGCTATCCCTGAGATTACCGAAATCGTAGATCTCACAGATCACGAAGCTGGAGAGAATCCCTTTTTCGACTGAGAGTATCAGTTATCGCCCTGAAAAAATTCACGCAAAGATAGGACTTCTTTGGTGACTCCTTGGGAATCAAGACCTAATTCTGAAAGGATTTCGTCGGCATTACCTTGAGGTACATAGGCAGAAGGAATCCCTAAAGTTCGGACGATAGGGCCTCGCCCTTCTAGTCTCGAAAGTTTGTTTTGGATGTTAGCCCCAATGCCACCTTCAATAACTCCATCTTCAATAGTTATAACAACAGGGTGACGATGGGCATCTTCGAGCATAGCAATATCAAGTGGAGCAACACAGCGGACGTCCCATACCCCGCAATCTATTCCATATTCCTTTAAAGCATTAGCAGCTTCCTGAGCAGGTTCGAGCATCTTGCCGACTGCAAGAATACAAGCATCATTTCCATCTTGGAGTTTGCGAGCATTCGTACCTCTACCAACTTCTGTTTCGTGGACAGTTGGGGCAGGAGTTCGCGGATAGCGGATGCATACCGGGCCATCGGTGATCTCCAAAGCATCTTGGAACATTTGCTGCAGTTCTTGATATGAGGAAGGAGCGAAGATGGTCATACCTGGGATCTTCGACATCAACATCATGTCAAGCAGCCCATGATGTGAGGCTCCATCTGGGCCGGTTATGCCAGCGCGGTCAAGGCAGAAAATTACGGGAAGTTCATGAAGCCCTACGTCGAAAGCGATTTGGTCAAATGCCCGATTTAGAAAGGTGGCATAAATAGCTACAACTGGTCGAAGGCCAGACATCGCCATTCCAGCGGCAGCTGTAGTCGCATGCTGTTCAGCTATACCAACATCAAAGAAGCGCTCCGGAAAGCGCTCGGAGTACGGTAGGAGTCCCGTACTATCTGGCATCGCTGCAGTGATCGCTACGATATCTTCCCGGCTTTCCGCTTCTTTGATTAGAACCTCAGTAAATGCAGATGTATAGCTTCCTGGTTTTGGATTTCCAATATCGTGCAGTCGCTTTACTGGGTCATTCTCAGCGGGTCCATACCCTCGCCCCTTCTCTGTTAACACATGGATAACTGTGGGGCCGTCAAAATCAGCAGCGTTTCGGAACGCACGCTCTAACTCCTCAACGTTATGACCATCGAAAGGGCCGTTGTAGCGGAGCCCCAGATTTTCGAACAATGAGGTTGGGTCCCATATTTCCCTTACCGCAGCTTTTGCTGCTTCTATAGCTTTTTCAACTGATTCGCCGAAAGGAAGAACATTTTTTACTTTTCTTTCAAGTTTTTCCTGTTGTTCTAGGTATCTAGGGTTATTTCGAAGTCGTTTGAGGCTGTCTGACAAGCGTGAAATAGTAGGAGCGTATGACCTACCATTATCGTTGAGGACAATAATTACGTTACTCCCCGCATGTCCGAGGTTGTTAAGGCCTTCAAATGCCATCCCGCCAGTAAGGGCGCCATCGCCAACTATTGCAATGACTCTTCGGCCTTCGCCCACATTACTTGATTGAGCAGCTGCTATTCCGAAAGCGTAGCTTAGCGCTGTCGATGCATGGCTATTCTCTATCCAATCATGATCAGACTCAGCGCGGCTAGGGTAACCGGATAACCCACCGGCCTTGCGTAGTGAACTAAAATTTTCGGTACGGCCAGTGAGAATTTTATGGACGTATGCTTGATGTCCCGTATCCCAGAGCAAAATATCACGCGGCGAATCAAACGCCCGATGAAGGGCAATTGTTAATTCTACGACTCCGAGATTTGACCCTAGATGTCCGCCGTTCGTTTCAACCGTATCAACGATAAACGAACGAATTTCTTGTGACAGTTTCTTCAACTCAGAAGATGAGAGCCTCCGGAGATCTGCTGGGCAAGTAATTTGTTCTAGCATAACTTTCTTAGTTTCAAGTTTTTACGTTAGCAGTTCTTTATTGATTTCCCTAAGAGAAAATCAAACTAGCTATGTGGCGTGTGACACTTTGTTATGGCTTGTGATTCAGCCCATTTTTGCAGCGAACTTCCGATCCAATATCCTGCTAAAAGGATTAGCCCACCTCCGACGGCGTCAATCCAATAATGGTTGGCAGTAACAACAATAGCGAAAAGAGTGCATACGGGGTAGAGGGCGAGAGCCGTACTGGATATTCGGCGCTTTGTAAATGGTTTTAAAGCTAGGTAGCTCCAGAAAGCCCACGCGAAGTGGAGGCTTGGCATAGCAGCGTATTGGTTTGAAAGGTTTTCCATCATTCCAGAGTCAAAGCTCCATAAGCCACCTAGCTCGGCAACCGTGTCAACGAATGGACTACTTTCGATGCATGCACCATACGTTCCGCAATTTCCTAGGAGCCGAGGGGGCATTAACGGATAGGTAGCGAAACCTATTAAGGCAAGCCCTGTAGTCGTTAACCCAATGGTTCTCCAGCGTGGGTAGGCATTTGGCTGCCGAATATACAGATAGAGCAAAGCCCCAAGTGTTACGACAAAATGTAGGGTTCCATAAAAGATATTCCAAAACCTTAGGAATTGGTCCCATCCCAAAAACCATCCCTGTATGTCAGCTTCAATGTAAAGTCCGACGAAACGCTCGAGATCGATCATATGTCGTGCGTTGCGTAACGCGGTTCCAGGTTCCACGGCCGCTGAGCCAAATTGGTTACGAACCCAGGAATAAATTGCATAGAAAATTCCAATAAGTAGCAGTTCTCGAAACCAGTTTAATTCTGGCCTTTTTGTTTTTGCGGTGAGTATTTGGCTGCGTTTTTCTTCGCGCATTTTAGAGATTTGGTGGCTCAATGTTGCTTGATTTAGGCACTTTTCGCCCTCCAAAGATAAGCATCGGTAAGCCAATAAAACTGTTGACCAAGGTCAAAGCATAAAGGGCAAGCCCAAGGGCTAGTGCTTGTTCGTTTGATACATCAATTCCACTAAGGAAAACGACAAGAGTTCCTTCTCTCACCCCTAGGCCTCCAATCCCTAAGGGAAGAACCTGGATTATCAGTACAGCAGGGATAAATGCCATTAAGGCGGTTAGCCCTACCTCATCAATTCCAAGCGCCTCGACAGCGCATCCGGCAGCAAGAAGGAGAGCAAATTGATAGGCGAAAGCTGAAATGATTACTTCACGCGCAGACTTCGGGTTCTCTTTAAGCCGATCAAGTCCTAAATGGACTGCATTAGCGAATCTTAAGAGCCCTTGACGATTCTGAAGTCCTTTCCCTATTCGATTATTTCCTAGTAAAAGAATCACAAGGGTTAAAGCGATAAGTGTCACCATTGCAACAACAAGAGGAACTCTAGTTGATGTTCCTAGGCCAGTTAGCCCTGGATTAATTGCAAAGCCCAATAAGGTGATTACTGGGAGGACGAGCCATCCGCTCAAACGTTCGAAGACAACTGAGGTAAAACTAACTGGGCCATCATCCGTATCCCTTGTAAGTCTTCCTATCCGGATGACGTCACCGCCGACTGTTGTTGGGAGGAAATTCGATACAAATTGACCCGCCATATAGTGGCTGAAAAGTCTCCAAATTGATTGGTTTATCCCTAGTGCTCGGAGGACTCTTTGCCATCTAATCGCTCCAAGTATGAAGCCAATAAGCGTGAATATGAAAGCGCCGATAGTCCAGAAAGCTGTTTGCTGGTTCCATTCTGGGATCAGCTCATCCCAGTCTATTCCATCCATAGATTGAAGGATCACAATGAGAAGAGCAACGCTTAATCCAATCCGAAGGGGGATTGTTACTGAGTTACGTTTCCACCATGGGATGGAATCTTTCTGTTGAGGTTGGCTGTAAATGTAACTCATTGAGGCGTCCGGCTAGATAGGAGTTGATGTGGGAAGTAATTTGCTAGCAACTGATAGGTTATTCCGCATTGGCAGCCATATATCGGATTTGTGCACTTCTCTTTACTTTCTTGCGGAAATTTAACCCCAAAAGCCCGAAAATAGTGCGTTTTCAGCGCTTAGTAGTTAACAGGCTTTTCTCAAAAGTTGTTTCTTCTGAGGCCTTTACTAGACCCTCTCCAAGAAGCGTTGCCGGTGAACAATTACGCGTATGACCTGTCCCATCGCTATTTGTGAGTGTTCATCGTGGGCGCTTACCTGAAATGTTAACCTTCGCCCATCGATTCTTGTCAACAGAGCACTTACACGAATCATCGCACCTAGTCCGGAAGGGTTGACATGGTCTACTCGGACTCGCATCCCTACAGTGGTTTCTTGCTCAGAAATATGACCTTCAATAGCAGCCATTGTCGCGGCTTCGCACCAAGCAATTACCCTTGGGGTTGATAGAACGGGAACGTCGCCGGATGTCAAAGCGATTGAGAGATCCTCTTCTCTAACGCTGTAGTCGAAAGAAGCGCTAAGTCCTTGTTCTAGGGTCATACTAATACCATACGCAAACAGGCGCCGTGTCTGTCGGATGGGGCAAACTCACTACAAAGCGGTTACTATTCAAAGCACGAGGTGCATATGCTTGAACAAAATTTAGTAGAGAGAGTTCTTAACGAGGCTCTAAAGTCTGGTGGAGAATTTGCAGAAGTTTTCGTTGAGGATAAGCGTTCTAGCTCAGCGCTTTTTGATGATGCAAAAGTCGAAGAGTTGACATCAGGTCGTGACCGGGGAGCAGGTATCCGTGTTGTTGCTGGGGAGACAACTGGCTTTGCCCATACAGCTGACCTTTCAGAAGAGGGATTGATGATTGCTGCTAGAGCAGCAGCTTCAGCTACCAGAACAGACGGAGCTGGGTCTCAAGTCAACGCCCTAGAACAAGTCGTATGTCCATCTCCAAATAAGGTTGAAACATTTCCCGAGTTAGTCGCTAAGGGAAAGAAGGTAAATCTTTTAGTTCAAGCTGATGAAGTCGCTCGTAGTCAAGGGGCCGCAATTACACAGGTTTCTGCTAGATATGGAGATTCTCGCCGTAAGATACTTGTCGCCAATAGTGACGGGGTGTTTGCTACAGACGATCAGGTTCGAACTCTCTTTTCTATTTCTTGTGTTGCGACCGGTGATAGTGGAATGCAAACAGGTCGAGAGTCCATTGGCAGGCCTATCGGGTTTGAACTGTTCGATGATGTTGATGTTGAAGAGCTTGCAGAGCGAGCAGCCCATAGAGCTTTGACAAAGCTTAATGCCCGACCTGCTCCCAGTGGAACTATGCCAGTTGTTATAGGTTCCGGTGGCGGTGGCGTATTGTTTCACGAAGCATGTGGCCATGGGCTTGAAGCAGATTTGGTTAACAAACAAGCATCAGTCTTTGCTGGAAAAGTTGGGGAAAGTGTGGCTAGTGAGCTGGTCACGTTAATTGACGATGGGACGATGGCACATGAGTGGGGGGCGTTCGCAATAGATGATGAGGGCCGGCCGGCTCAGCGAAACGTTCTTATTAAGGACGGTGTGTTGGTCGATTATATGTGGGACGGACTTCGATCACGTAGCGAAGGTCGATTGAGTTCCGGGAATGGAAGAAGGCAAAGTTACCAGGTGTTACCTATGGTTCGAATGACTAATACTTATATCGCAAATGGTGAAACTGACCCTGAGGACATTATTGAAGATACCTCAAAAGGCGTATATGTAGCTCAACTTGGTGGTGGTCAAGTTAATACGGCGACCGGAGACTTTGTTTTTGGCATGACAGAAGCGTATCTAATAGAAGATGGTGAAATAACGGAACCGATTAGAGAAGGCAATCTCATTGGGAATGGCCCCGAGGTGCTGAATCAAATTGATGCACTTGGTAATGACTTTGATATGGGTTCCCCAGGGACATGTGGCAAAGATGGTCAGGGCGTTCCAGTTGGTGATGGTACGCCGACACTGCGCGTCACTAGTCTCACTGTTGGCGGTACCGCCGGCTAGGGGCATTAATGCAATCAGAACTATTAAAAATTGCCGAAGCCATTGTCAGTCAGACAGTTGCTGGCGAACAGGTTGAAGTTGTTGCTGTCCACGGTACAGAAACAGATATTAGGGTTTATCAAGGTGAGATTGAATCGTTTACAGCTGCTGAGTCGCAGGGTGTAGGGATACGTGTTGTTCAGGATGGCCGTCAGGGTATGGCCTATGCCGGTTCGTTGGATACCAATGTCCTAAATGAGACATTAGAGGAAGCGAGGGACAACGCTTCTTTCGGAACCCCTGATGAATTCCAGGGCATTGCAGAACCTGATGGAGTTGAATCAGTCTCTTTGGAACTTCTGGATTCATCCCTTGCTGATTTTGCTAATGAGGACAAAATCGCTTTGGCGATTGAACTTGAAAGTTCAATTCTTCAGTCTGATTCGAGAATAATCGGAGTTGAGTCAACAGATTATGTTGATTCGATTACTACAAGTGCGATTGTCACTTCAACTGGGATCCACCGAGCTAATCAAGAAGGTGGGTGCTACGTTGCAGCGTCATCATTAGCTTCAGATGGAACAGATACCCAGACAGGATTTGGATATTCTGTTGGCAGGAGCCCTACGCAACTAGATGTTGCTAAAGCTAGTTCTGATGCGACGGAGAAAGCAACAAGGCTACTAGGCGCTAAAAAAGCCGAGTCTGGGCGAATGACGGTCATTTTAGACCCATATGTCACTGCCCAATTTCTAGGAATCATCGGATCAACATTAAGCGGGGAGGCTCTTCTTAAAGGAAGATCACTTTTCGCAGATCGGGAAGGTGACCAAGTAGCTCCGAACTTTCTTACTCTTATAGATGATCCAACTGATGTTGACGCTTTTACTGCAACTGAAGCAGATGGCGAGGGCTTAGCAAGCCGCAGAAATACTTTAATTGACAAAGGTGCATTAAGAGGATTTCTTCACAACAGCTATACGGCGCGAGCATTAGGTACATCATCTACAGGTTCAGCTGTTCGAAGCTATAACAGCTCGCCCGGCGCAGGACCGTTGGCTCTTATGCTGACTCCAGGAGTACACAGCCAGCCAGAATTAATTGCACAAGTTGGAGAAGGGATGCTTATCCAAGGAGTAGCAGGTTTACATTCAGGGGTTAATCCTGTCAGCGGTGACTTCTCTGCTGGCGCTGAAGGCCTTATGATCCGGCAAGGTGATCTAGCAGAACCTGTTAGAGAAGTAACGGTAGCGTCTACTTTGCAAAGGATGCTTTTGGATATCCAAAATATAGGAAATGATTTGGAGAGGCTCCCAATGAAATCGTCAGGTGTTTCGATTGTCGTTAATGACATAATGGTTTCTGGGGTATGACAACAAACGTTGCTTCTTTCTGATGTTTAGGCGGTTTGTCTCTTATCGGGTCTACGGTTTATTAAAGCATGATTAAAAAACGTCAAGAAGTCACATTACTGTTTGGTTCTGCTGCCATTGTTTTAGTGCTATTTTTTGAACTCTTTGCTGGTCAAGCTTCAGCTAGTAATTCGGCAACTATCGCTGAAGGCCTGGTTCTATGGAAGGCAATAGTTCTAGGAGTAGTAGAAGGGCTTACAGAATTCCTCCCGATTAGTTCAACTGGCCACCTTCTAGCTGCGAAAGAATTGATGCACCTTGATAGCAGTGAGATTTCTGAACAGGCTATAGATAGTTACATCATCTCTATTCAAATCGGGGCAATCTTGGCAATTATTGTTCTCTACAAAAACAGAATTCGCCAAATGTACGAAGGTTTGCGTGGCCAAAGCGAGATCGGAAAGGTTGTCTTGAGAAATTTGGTTGCTGCATTTGTCCCGACAGCTATTATCGGACTCCTGCTAGCCGATTACGTAAAAGATCGGCTGTATGAGTCAGAACTTGTAGCTTATGCATGGATCGTTGGAGGTGTCTTCATTCTTTTTGCCCATGAGAAGAAACTCCTGAAACGAGATGGGTCGAGTATGGAGAATCTAAGTCTTCAAGGAGCGATTGTGGTAGGGCTTGTCCAAGCGCTGGCCCTGTGGCCAGGTGTAAGTCGAAGCTTAGTTACCATCTTTGCATTAGTTGCACTTGGATTATCTTTGGCAGCTGCTGTTGAATTTAGTTTCCTTTTAGGCCTAGTTACCTTAGCTGCAGCGACTTTCTATGAGCTTTCTCAAGATGGAGGGCGGATCATAGAGGTATTTGGATACTGGACTCCCCTGATCGGTTTAATTGCTGCATTTCTCTCTGCGATGGCTTCGGTGAAATGGATGGTCAGTTGGCTTGAAAATAAAAGCTTCTCAGTCTTTGGCTTCTACCGTGTTGCAATAGGTATCCTAGCCATCTCGTTACTGTCTACTGGAGTTCTCTAACTGGCCTCACTTTTGGAAGGTGAGGGACTAGAAGAGGAGGGTGGGTCCTTCTTGACTGAATCAGATTTAGAAGACTTTGAATCATCAGAAGAGTTGTTCGAAGGTTTAGAGTTCTGTTTTTTAGTAGATGAGCTTCGACTATCGTTTTTGTAGAACCCAGAGCCTTTGAAACTTATTCCCGGAGCTGAGAATATTTTCTTAACCGTTCCTGTGCATGCTTTATCAGGGCAATCTGTCAAAGGTTCGTCACTGAATGACTGAAAAACTTCAAAAGTCTTTCCGCAAGCTTCGCATCTGTAGTCGTATGTTGGCATTTAGCACTCCATTCGCCAGCGAACGGTAGGGTAGCAGCACCTGCGAAAATGAAGAACTCTTCTATGGTGTTTTTTATTCAATAGCCTTCTCCTCTCCTTTGAAGAGGCGTTTGATATTTTCATGGTGGCGAATTGTAACTACCGCTGAAGCGGCGGCTGCGACGATGACCTCATACCATCTAGTTTCTGGCATTACTAGCACACCAACGGGGAATAAGAGAACCATTATTATTGACCCTAGCGAGGCACGTTTGAATAATTTCATCAACGGAATCCAGAGTATGAA
>MDSZ01029407.1_pt1 | contig 12955 bp, 4 predicted proteins | sample 811201 | NCBI WGS metagenome assembly MDSZ01 (sample SAMN05326647, study PRJNA326480) | marine metagenome | isolation source: seawater | place: Indian Ocean: North | collected 2010
AATATGCCAATAATGGTACGTTCTGAAAGATGTAATGTGCATCCAAGGCATGTATTTAGATCCGCCAACATCGGTTCTAAAGAGAATGTTATTATTGAACCACATAAAGGGAATGAAGAAAAAGAAAAATATAACAATTTGCTGAAAAAAGCCGGCGAAGATCCTTTGGACCCTGGAGGTTATTTCATTATTAATGGGACTGAAAGGGCATTAATTTCTGTTGAAGATTTAGCACCTAATCGTGTTACTGTTGAATTAAATACACGTTACACTAAAAATACTGAAGTTGCTAAGATTTTCTCACAAAAAGATGGTGTGAGAAAACCATTAACTGTTGAAAAACGCAGAGATGGTATGTTATTAGCAAAAATTTCAACAGTTGGCACTACGGCAATACCTGTTGTTTTATTGATGAGGGCATTAGGTATTTCTCAAGATCAAGAGATTTTTAGAGCAATTGCAGGTCCACATGAGACATTCAAGTATATTGTAGCTAATATTAATGAGGTAAATGATCAAGAAGAGTATGGTCAATCAAAAGATCAAGAAGCGGCAATGGAATGGTTACAGAAGAAATTCGCTGCGGGTCAACAACGAGAATTTAGAGAGGCACGAGTACAACAATTACTAGATAGAGAATTACTTCCACATTTGGGAGATAATGAAGATGCTAGGATGAAAAAGGCGATATATCTTGGACGTATTGTTCGTCAGGTGTTGGAGATGGCACTTGAGGATCGTAAACCCAATGATAAGGATCATTATGCAAACAAAAGAGTTAGATTAGCAGGAGATTTAATGGAGGATTTATTTAGAGTTTCTATGAATCAATTAGCTAGAGATTTAAAATATCAACTTGAAAGACACCATAATAGAAAAAGAGATTTAAAAATTCATAGTTGTTTGAGGCCTGATGTATTAACTTCAAAGATAATGCATGCTCTTGCTACAGGGAATTGGGTTGGTGGAAGAAGTGGTGTTAGTCAATTATTAGATAGGACCACATTCCTTTCAGCATTGTCACATATGAGGAGAGTTACAAGCCCACTGGTTAGGAGTCAACCGCATTTTGAAGCAAGAGATTTGCATCCAACGCAATGGGGTAGATTATGTCCAAATGAGACTCCAGAAGGTCAAAATTGTGGATTGGTGAAAAATGCAGCACAAATGATTGATGTTTCTGAAGATGTTCCTGTAGAAGATGTAAAATTACAGTTAAAAGAAATGGATGTTTTTATGCCAGAAGATTGGTCTGATGGTTCAAGAATACATGTGGATGGTGATATTTTTGGTTTACATAAAAGGCCTAAATCATTAGTAAATCAGTTTAAAAATGCTAGAAGGAGAGGCAGAATACGCCCAGAAGTTTCAATTAGGCACGATGTTGAGAATAAAGACATCTTCATCAACACTGACAAGGGTAGGATTTTAAGGCCCTTACTTGTAATTGATGGTGGAACTTTGAAAGTTAACAATGAGATACTTCAAAAGTTATCCTCAAGGGAACTCGAATTCAAAGATTTAGTTAGTAGAGGTTTTGTTGAGTGGTTAGATGCGGATGAAGAAGAGGATCAATATATCGCTTCTAGACCTTTTATTTTACCTCAACTTTCCCCAAAATCTGGTTTACCAATTTCTCAAGCAAAGATGACATGGCTAAATATCGGTGAAGATAGAGCTACTACTGCTAAAATTTCAGTTGAGATTAGGTTACCTTCAGGAGAGATTGTCCATGAGGAACATGAATTCCCACTTACTTGGGCAAAAGAAAATGATGCAGGGGAACTCGAATTAAATACTGATTATACTCATCTTGAGATTGATCCACAATTAATCTTGGGTGTTTGTGCAAGTTTAATTCCTTATCCAGAACATAATTCTACTCCAAGAGTTACTGGTGGAACTGCCATGGTTAAACAAAGTCTTGGTTTGCCATCTTCAAACTATATGTTAAGGCCAGATACAAGATTGCATGTTTTACATTACCCTCAAAATTCACTTGTGGGAACAAGGGCTATGAAAACTACAAATTTCCTTAGAAGGCCTGGTGGTCAAAATTATGTTGTTGCTGTAATGTCTCATCATGGATATAATATGCAAGATGCAGTAATTATGAACAAAGCAAGTGTGGAAAGAGGACTTGGCAGATCTACGTTTTTGAGGACTTATAATTCTGAAAGAAGAAGATATCCTGGAGGACAATTTGAGGAGATTGAAGTACCTGGGACAGGTCTTGTAGAAGTTAAAGGTTTACGTTCTCCTGAAGCATATGCTCACTTAGAAGATGATGGTTTGTCTATTCCTGAAGTTGAACTTTCAGGAGGCGACGTAATTGTTGGAAAAACAAGCCCTCCAAGATTCCTTGAGGAAACAGGAACTGGCGGCTTTTTACAGGCACATGAAAGAAGAGAATCATCAATGTTAATTAGACATGGAGAAAAGGGTCATGTTTCAAATGTTTTTGTAACGGAATCCCTTGAAAGTGGAAGATTAATCCGTTCAATTGTAAGGACTAACAAAATTCCAGAAGTAGGAGATAAGTTTGCTAGTAGACACGGTCAAAAAGGAGTAATTGGAAGATTAGTACCTCCTGAAGATATGCCTTTTACAAGAGATGGTGTAGTTCCTGATTTGATTATTAACCCTCACGCTATTCCTAGCAGAATGACTGTTGCACATGTAATGGAGATGATTGGAGGTAAAGTAGGCTCAATGGAAGGACGTTTTATTGATGGGACTGCTTTTGTTGGAGAAAAAGAATCATCTTTAAGGGATGGTTTAGTTCACAATGGATTCCACCATTCTGGTAGAGAAACAATGTATAATGGAGAAACAGGAGAAATTTACCCAGTAGATATATTTGTAGGCGTGATTTATTACCAAAAATTACACCACATGGTTAGCGGTAAAATTCATGCAAGAAGTAGAGGAAGAGTGCAAATACTTACTCGTCAACCAACAGAAGGACGTGCTCGACAAGGAGGACTTAGATTTGGGGAAATGGAGCGTGATTGTTTGATTGCTCATGGTGCTTCTATGGTAATTAAGGATAGATTATTAGATGAAAGTGACGGTATTGAAATGTTTGTTTGTGGCCAGAGCGGGCATATTGCTTGGTATGATCCTAAGAAACAAACTTATGTTAGCCCACTTTATGGAGAGGGAGCTGAAGTTTACAAAGTTCAAACTTCATATGCATTCAAATTATTGTTAGATGAAATGAAGTCACTAGGGGTGGCTATGAGATTAAAACTGGAGGACCGAAAATGAGCAGAAACCCACAATCTATGATCCCTAAAAGGATTGGAAGTATTGGATTCACTTTGATGGATCCGCAAGAAATGAGAAGAATGAGTGCAGTTGAAGTAAAAACTGCAGATACATATAGAGATGATGGAAGGGCTTTCAAACAAGGTCTTATGGACCCTAGAATGGGCGTAATTGAGCCTAATATGATTTGTCCAACTGATAATTGTAAGTATGATAAGTCACCAGGACACTTTGGACATATTGCTTTAGAGCTGCCTGTGATTCATATTGGTTTTATTAACAATATTAAAACAGCATTGAAATCAACATGTAATACTTGTGGGCGTATATTACTGCATGAGAAGAAAGAAACACACCCCTCTAATCCTGAATTGTCGGAACAAGACTATTGGAGAAACAGAGTTTCAGATACTATGTTAAAACATGGTGTAGGTTCATCAGAGTTTACAAAGATTATTAAACAGATTGAGAAGGTTTGTTCTGGTAAAAAAGCAAGCATTTGTATGCATTGTCAAGCAGAGCAAGGAAAAATAATGATTGATAAACCATCTACATTTAAAGAACGTTTTGAAACAAAAACTGGGGCAAAATCAGAAAGGAAGTTAAATCCGAGAGACATTAGAGAATGGTTAACAAGAATTATTGACGATGATTTAATTTTTATTGGAATGGACAAGAGTAATCGGCCTGAATGGACTGTTTTGAAAGTATTGCCAGTTCCTCCAATTACTGTAAGGCCTTCAATTACTTTAGATAGTGGAGATAGAAGTGAGGATGATTTAACTCATAAGTTAGTTGATGTATTAAGGATTAATCAGAGGCTGAGGGAGAATCGTGATTCTGGAGCACCACAATTAATTGTTGAAGATTTGTGGGAATTATTACAATACCATATTACAACTTATTTTGATAACCAAACTAGTGGAATTCCTCCTGCTAGACACCGTTCTGGTAGACCTCTAAAGACATTGACTCAACGTTTGAAGGGTAAAGAGGGACGGTTTAGGAGTAATCTTTCTGGAAAACGTGTTAATTTCTGTGCTAGGTCTGTAATTTCACCAGATCCTTATTTAGGAATTAATGAAGTTGGAGTTCCAGAAAAAGTAGCAATGGAGTTATCCGTTCCAATTAGAGTTAATAGTAGAAACCGTGAACAAATGAGGCAAATGATTCTCAGAGGTCCAAATCAACATCCAGGTGTTAATTATGTTGTAAGATCTGATGGTCGAAGAGTTAGAATTACTGACAGGTCAAAATTCATTAATGCAGGATTTAGGTGTTTAAATCAAGAATGTACTTCAGAAACAAGTATGCGTCCTGATTTAGATGATGCTATGTCGGCCCCTAACTTTTTACCAGGTTTAGTTGTTAAGAAACAAACAACCGTAAATTTAGACAAATCCGTTGATGAAAAATATGTAGTTGATTTGGAGAAGACTTTGTTGAATTTAGAAGGCATTGATAAGAATGGAAAGCCATTGAAAGAAGATAATCCTGATGGAATCTTACAACAAAGATGGATTTGGGAAAGAGAAAACATGGGTCAACCATATCCTGAACATTTAGAAATAGTATGTCCTCATTGTGGTTCTCCTGTTTTCAGTGAAGAAAGTGGTGAAAGGACTCGTTTATTTGACAGATTAGAAACTATAGATTCAGAGGGAAATCCGAAAGAAGGACAAATCGTTGAAAGGCACTTGATTGATGGAGATGTTGCAATATTTAACAGACAACCATCTCTACATAGAATGTCTATGATGGTTCATGAAGTAAGAGTTATGAAAGGTCATACATTTAGATTTAATTTAGCGGTTTGTACACCATATAATGCTGATTATGATGGTGATGAAATGAATTTACACGTGATTCAAGGAGAAGAAGCTCGTGCAGAGGCTAAAATTTTGATGAGAGTGCAAGAGCATATACTTTCTCCTAGATATGGCGGTGCTGTAATTGGCGGAATTCACGATCATATCTCTGGTGCATTTATGCTTTCAAGAGAAGATGTGGGTGTACGCAGAGCAAATGCATTACAAATTCTTAGTTCAGTAAAATGGGTTGGAGATTTGCCTAAAGAAATAGATATGTGTTCAAAGACAGGCGCAATAATCGATAGTGCAGCGAAGAAAGGATTCAAAGGAGAACTTGTTAAAGGGTTTAGAGGACATGATTTAGTGGCATTATTATTGCCTGAAAACATAAAAATTCAATTTACAAGTAGATCAAATGATGTAGTTGACGTTCATGACGGTACAGTTTCAGGAACATTAGATAAACGTTCAATCGGTGCTGAAGATGGTAGGTTATTAGATGCTATTGTCCAAACAAATGGTTCAGAAAGAGGTGCACAATTCCTTGATGATTTCACTAGGCTTTCAATCGCAGCCTGTACTTCATTAGGATTTACAACTGGAATTGATGATGAAGATTTATCTGATGATGCAATGGCAAGAATTATTGCAGAGAATACTAAAGCAAGTGAGGAAGTACAATCATATTTGCAAAAATTTGGTAAAACAGGTAAAGGATATGAGGTTCGACCAGGAAGAACACCTATAGAAACTCTTGAAGAAGACATTATGATTTCATTAGATCAAGGAAAACAAAGAGCGGGAGATATTGCTAAAGAAGAATTGTTGAAGGCTGGAAGATTTAATTCGGCAGTTAACATGGCAATTTCTGGAGCTAGAGGTAGTATGGATAACCTTACTATGATGGCTGCTTCAATAGGTCAAGCAAAAGTTCGTGGTAAAAGATTAGAAAGAGGTTACAAAGATAGAGTACTTGCTCATTTCCCTAGAGGTTCTAGGGGTGCTAAGGCGAAAGGTTTTGTTTCATCATCATTTAAACATGGATTAGAACCAACAGAATTCTTTATGCTTTCAGTTTCCGGACGGGAAAGTCTTGTAGATACAGCTGTAAGAACATCAAAATCAGGTTATATGCAAAGAAGATTGATTAATGCTATGGACGATTTGAAGGTTGTTCCAGATGATAAACGTTCAGTGAGAAATACTGCAGATAGAATAATTCAGTTTAGTTATGGAGAAGACGGTGTTGATCCTTGTCGATCTGCACATGGCTCTCCAGTAAATATTGATGTAATCGTAGATACTGTTTTAGGAACATTTGGTGAGTTAACAAATGTTGATTCATACAAAGATCACGGAGATAAGGACTTTGAATCATTATTAGATGATGGTTTTGATTTAGAAACAACAGAGGATGGTGATTTCTGATGGTAGTTAAGAGTGCAACAAAGAAAAAATTAATGGACATGGGTATTGAAGAAGATTATGCCCATAATTTAGCAGATGATCGTAAGTGGGATGATGTTAAGATCTTGGATTCAGCACAAATCGCAAAAATCTGTGAAACAAGTTCTGAAATAGCAGAAAAAATTCATGAAATGATTGTTAGTTATGCTACTGGCAGAAGAGGAGATTCTAGTATTGATGGTGGAGAAACAACTGTTGTTCGAAGAAAAGTAACTAGAACTTCAAGAAAGAAAGTCATCAAGAGGGATTTAGATTTTTATAAGTCAGAAGAAAAAATGAATGACATAACTTCTTTTGAAAAGGGTGAATTTTATGACGTTATACAAAAAGCAAATGAAAGTGTTGAAGGTGTGCACTTAACAGCAAGAGTAGTAGCAGATTTATCAGAAGCTTTAGTTAAAAGAGGACAGACTAAGATTACAGCAAAACAGGCAAAAGACATGGTTAAAATGGCTAAAGATGCGTTTGTTTCTGCACAAGTAGATCCTTTCGAAGCGGCAGGAATTATTACGGCTCAATCACTTGGTGAACCAGGTACACAGATGACTATGCGTACTTTCCACTATGCTGGTGTAGCAACAGTAAACGTTACTCAAGGTCTACCTAGAATTATTGAAATTGTTGATGCAAGGAAAAAACCTAACACACCTACTATGATTGTTCATTTAGATGGAGATTACAAAGTAAATGAAAATAAGGTTAAAAAATTAGCAGCAAGTCTTGAAGTAACAACAACAAAGAATATTGCAGATATTCAAACTGATGTTACTCAAAGAAGATTGACATTGAAATTACTTCCATCTGTATTGAAGCAAAAAGGGATGTCTGGTGGAGAAGTTGTAGATAAATTAGGTAAGGCATTAAGATTGTATATTGATGTAGATAATGAATCAAAACCAAGAAATATTACTATTATTCCTGGGATTCATAAAAAAGAAGATATGGAAACATTGGATACTGAACCACCCTCATATACGGAATTATTACAACTTGAAGATAAAGTTCGTGATTTGAGATTAAAGGGTATACCAAATATTGAAAGAGCAAATGTTCAAAGAAATGATCAAACTGAAGAATTCTATATTTCAACAATTGGTTCAAATTTAGCTCGTGTTAGTGAAGTTGAAGGAATTGATAGAAGTAAAACATATACAAATAATATTATTGAAATTTATGAATATCTTGGTATTGAAGCGGCTAGACAATCAATAATGAATGAATTAAAGGCGACTTTAGATGCAGCAAGGCTTGATGTTGATTTAAGGCATTTGTTGATGGTTGCTGATGTAATGACTAGTGAAGGTGCTGTAAGAGCAATTGGAAGACATGGTGTTAGTGGTACTAAGCATAGTATCCTTGCACGTGCTGCTTTCGAAGTTACAGTTAACCACTTATTGAAAGCAGGAGTTATTGGTGAAACTGATAATTTAACTGGTGTTGCTGAAAACATTATTGTCGGTCAGCCGATTTCATTGGGAACTGGAAGTGTGGATTTATATTATATTCCAGAGGAATAAATGAGGTGATAAAATGGATGTACTTAGAGAATTAAAAGACGCATGTTCAACAGGAACACTGATTTTTGGGCAAAAACAGGCAAAAGCTAGTTGTTCAGATGGAAAAGCAAAACTGATTGTAGTATCTATGAATTGTCCAGAAGATTATGTTACTGAATTAGGTGCAGAATTTTCTGGAATTACAATGTATAGAGTGAACGTAGTAAATAGGGAACTTGGTGCTGTTTGTGGAAAACCATTCCCAGTTAGTGCAATAGCTGTTTTAGATGCTGGTAGAAGTAAATTGTTTTCACTAAAATCCAATCTTTAAACTAGTTATCACTAAGTTCTTGTTTGAACTCAGCCATAACAATGGAAACAAAAGTAGATGAGTTATTTTCTACTTTGGGGGTGCAGTTTGATGTATTTGAAACACCTTCAGAAATTGCCGAAGTTAAATGTCACGGTATAATTAGATATTTGCCAGAATTTATGCAGAAGATGGGTGCAAAAAAAGGACAATATGTTTGGACTTCTCAATCAAGTTGGATGGAATTTAGAAAAAATGAATTAGAAGCTTGGTTGGTAGATGTTCCTATTGGGGAACATATTATTATTATTGGAAGTCAGAGAGATATGGAAATCAATTATCAGTGCCCAGAGGGAGTGATGTTGGACTTGTGGGATAAAGAAAAACTAGCATTATTGATTGGATATAGTGTCTTAGAAAGCAATAGTGATGAACAGACGCCACTTTCTGAAGAGATCGAAAATACTCCAGAAGTTGCAGTTGAAAAAATAGAACGTACATTTCAAGTAATTAAAAACAAATCTAATCTTTGTCTTAAATCTCATATTAACCCAAATGATTCTTTGGAATTGCTCGGAATTTCGCAAGTGCCCTGTCAACCAATTCTGTTAGAATTATCTTTTTGGTTAATTAAAGGAAATTTAATTGGGCCTGAAAATTCGATTGAAGAAAGAGAATGGATTGTTCTTGAAGACAACTTTTCCGGAGAGATTACTTTGCAAGATGATTTAAGTTTTATTTCATCAATTCCTAATCTTCCAATTTTACAGATTTCTTCAAAAAATTCAAGAGAAAAAATACAAAATAATCTCAATAAATTGTGTGATGAAAGAAGACATGAATCTATTAGCACTTCTGAATTAAATTCAGGCAAATTATTACGGTGGTGGAAATTAGACAATAAATCTATAGAATCTATGCCTAAGAAGGTATTGCTGCCCTCTTGGTTATTCATTTCACCAATAGAAGGTAAGAAAATAATTAATGGTTTGAATGGTAATGTCATAGATTACAAAGGAGAATTGAAGGGGATTCCTTAAAGTGGGAGTTCTACTCACACCCTAATATGACCCAGCAACGTGTATTCGGTCAAGCGAAAATTGTGATAAGTTTGGTAGTATTATTTCTACTAGTTAATTCGGCATTTTTGTCATCAATTAGCAACTTAGAAACAAATGAAGAAACTACAAAAAAGGACTTAGAATTATATCCTGCATTCAATGAAAAGATTGCACATAGTTCTGCTAAAGCGCCTACAGGAAATGCTTTCTTTTCAATAGCACAGGATTTCCCATCTTTAGCACAAGAGACATTGACAGATGGTCAAGACATCTATACTTGGGGTTTGAACTATTTTTCAATGGATACTACTGCTACTTTAGGAGCACATACAATTACTTACGATGATGGTGGTTCAACTGAAGGATCATACTGTTATAATTCAGGTTTAATTGGTAAAATGGATGACGATGGTAATTGGTTATGGGCTGCAGGTGTTGATTGTGGTTTGTTTAACACAGGAGTAGATGAGGATGGTGATGGCCAAGAGGATCTGTATTATGGTCAAGTATTCATTAATGATGCATCAATTACTACTGATGGAGGTTTAGTAGTTGTAGGTGAGGCATATACTTCAGAAAACATTAGTTTCATTAGTTCTGCAGGTTCAACAATTCGTGATACAGCAAAAGTAGGAGTTCCTTTTGGTTTTGTGGGTAAATTAAGTGCCATAGGTGCTTGGGAATGGGTTGAATACATCAATACAGACGCTCTGAACGCAGGTTCAACATTAGGCGCATTAACAAATTGTTTCTTTGTTCCAAATGCAGTTGACTCAGATTCTACAGGTATTTATGTTGGTGGATTCTTTGGAACAGAAGCAGGAGTAGGAGGGCCAATTCCAGGTTCAACTGATTGTGCAGATTCGAATGTTGGGCAAACAGGAGATAGTTCTTCAGACGGTTTTATTACAAAATATAGTTCACTTGGTCAGCAAGGTTGGGTTCAAAATTCTGAAAATGCAGCTGCAGATAACAATGTCGGAATTTTAACAATTGATGATGAAGGAATGATTCATGTTGCGGTTGCATTCCAAACATCAGTTACGCTAGGTAGTGATACTCATCAAACAACAGGGCAGCAAACGGCTGCTTATGCACTTGGGGCACTAACAAATAGTGGAAGTTGGGATCATTCAGCGAAACTTGAAGGCGGTAATATTGAAGAATCTAGAGATACCGATGGTGATGGTGTAGATGATACAACATTGTTTTTCGGGCCACAAATTTCAGGAATCGTAGTATCTGATACTGAAGAAATAATTGTTCATGGATTCTATGGTTCTGACATTACATTGGACACACAATATAATTCCAATGGTGGACAATCAGATGTATTCCTAGGTAAGTTGGCTACAACAGATTATACTTGGACAATGGGTCTTTCATATGGAAGCTCAGTTTTACAATCAACTGAAAATATTTTTGAAGTGGCAGTAGGCCCTAATGGTGAAGTTGCAATTACTGGTATATACAATGGTACTTTTGATATTGGCGGAGTTACTTTACAACCAAGTAATACTGTTTACTATGATCAACCTTCAGGCGAAGGATATGCAAATTATTTGGCATTAATGCAACCTGATGGCACATTTTCAATTGTTAATGCAATGACTCCTCTAGATGGTACAGATTCAACTGTAATTGCCATAAATCCATTCTTTTTGGATAATGATGAGATGCCAAAAGTGGGTGGATGGTATTATGGAGATGTGCAATTCGTTGATAATGGAGACACTTCAACTCAATACTCAAGTAATGATGTATATGAGTGGTTTACTTGGTTCCCAGATTTAGGTCCAAAAGATTTCGATTTAGATGGAATCGTTGATCAAGATGACAATTGTCCATCAGTGGCAAATGAATTGCAAGAAGATTATGATGGAGATGGCATTAATGGCCAAATACCATCAGACACTGATAATTTCGGTGGAGATGCTTGTGATGTGGATGATGATAATGATGGGGTCTTAGATGAATCAGACAACTGTCAATATGGTGTATTAGAAAATCCTGCATGGGTATCTACAGAATCTGAAGATTATGATGGCGATGGATGTAGAGATTCAGATGAAGATTTTGATGATGATGGAGATAATATTTGTGATGTTGGAGGTCCAACAAGTTACGGTAATAATATGTCAATAACATGTATTGCTTCGTACAAATCTTCTGACCTATGTCCTAAAGGAGATTTAGGTTGGATATCTGGACAGAATACATTAGATTCCGAAGGAAATACTGTCAGTAACGATCATGATGTAGATGGTTGTAATGATGAAGGTAGTAAAAATAACAACTTTGGTGAAGATACTGACGATGATAATGATGGTGTTTTAGATCCTAATGATGCATGTCCTAAAGGAGAAATAAATTGGACATCATCAATTTTAGTTGAGCCTATAACTGATTTAGATGGCGATGGATGTCAAGATTCTGGAGAAGACTTAGACGATGATAATGACGGTGTTGAAGACACAATCGATAATTGTCCAACAGAATATGGTGAATCGGTATGGGATAGAAGAGGTTGTGTTGACACAGATAAAGACGGATGGTCTAATCCAGATGATTCATGGCCAGCACACCCAGATGGAACTGGAGATGCATTCCCAATAGATCCATCTCAATGGGCAGATACTGACCAAGATGGTTATGGTGATAATAGCACAGGTTCAAATGCTGATGATTGTATGTTAATTGCTGGAGATTCAGAGTTTGATAGAAGAGGTTGTTTAGACACTGATTCAGATGGTTTCTCAGATCCTGATGAAAATTGGCCAACAGTTGGTTGTACTAACCAATACGGTCTTTGTGCTGATGCTTTACCAAATGAGCCTACACAATGGACAGACTTTGATGGTGATGGCTTTGGAGATAATTTTGGTAATAAATCATGGGAAGACACTAGAGACGAAGCATGGCCAGGAAGTTACATGTTCCTAGCAGTTGACCAAGATGCATGTCCTCTTGTTGCAGGAACTTCAGGAATTGAAGGAAATGATAATGTTCCAATGGGTTGTTTAGATACTGATGGTGATGGATGGCCAGATAATATGGATGTATTCCCAGAAGATCCAACACAATACAAAGATTCAGATGGTGATGGTTATGGAGATAACCAAACAGGAAATCAAGCAGATGGTTGTTTACTAGCAGCTGGTACATCTACAGAAGATAGGCTAGGATGTCCAGACAGTGATGGAGATGGTTATTCTGACCCAACATCAAACTGGCTTCCAAACTGTGGTGAAGAGAAATGTGCTGATGAGTATGAAGACGATCCAACACAATGGAAAGATACTGATGGAGATGGCTTTGGAGATAATCCAGATGGTGTGAACCCAGATGCTTGTATTGATGAAGCAGAAGTCATCAATAATTTTGAAGATGATGACGGATGTCCTGATGAAGAACCGATTCTTGGTGGTGCTTTAGGTCTTGATGCAGCTAGTGGTGGTAGTTTACCAATTGCTTTGGGATTAGTGGCAGCAGTATTAATCGCAGTAGTAGTTTCAGTACTTGTTCTAAGAAGAAGAGGTG
>MDSZ01085229.1_pt1 | contig 12955 bp, 11 predicted proteins | sample 811201 | NCBI WGS metagenome assembly MDSZ01 (sample SAMN05326647, study PRJNA326480) | marine metagenome | isolation source: seawater | place: Indian Ocean: North | collected 2010
TATCTAAATATTGACAATCTGAATACCTTGAATGATTTTAGAATTAGAGATTTGAATTTAATAATTGAAAATCTGAAAGATAATCAAAAATTAGATGTTGCTAGATCAATAAATTATCTAAAAGGACAAGCTGCTATAGCAAGAGCTTTAGAAATAGATATTGGAATAAATAATGAGCAAAATGCTATATCTATGTTAAATCTAACTGCTGATAAATTAAAATTTAATTCATCCTCATCTTTAAATGAAAATAGAGACTATCTTAGAGGGTATATAGCACTAGAAAAAGAAATAGATCTACTAGAGTCTAATCAAAATGAATTTAGTTATAACTATGAAATTAGCCAAATAACAAATCAATTAAAATTTTTGAAAGATAACTTGTTAACAACTAGATTAGTCGGGGCTTTTAAAAATACACCAATTTCAAAAAGTGATCAATTTAATGCAGTAAAGTTAGATACCTCTCAAATGAAAATATCTATTATTAAAAAAAAGAAATTAGCAATTACTCTTACTTTTTTAATTCTCGGTTTTGTACTAAGTTCAATGGTTATTTTAATTCGTGAGGAGATTATAAATAGATTTAAAGATTAAAGCCAATTTATCAGTTGAATTAACTTTTTTTGTGCTACTAGACGGTTATAAGCTTGCTTCCAAACTATCGATTTTGTTCCCCTAAATACTTCCTCACTCACTTCTGAACCAACTTTAGCAGGTAAACAGTGCATAAATATGCAGTCATCAGAGACACTGGACATTAGTTCAGAATTAACAGAATATTTTTCAAGAAGACTAACTTTTGTTTTATTTATTTCATCATTCATTGAAACAAACACATCTGTCATTACACACTTTACATTTTCTAAATTTATTTCTGATGTTTCGTTAATAATGTTTATGTTGTTATTAATGCTCCAATCTATTTTGTCAGTAATAATTTTTGGAGAACAAATTGTTAATTGAATTTCAGAAATTAAGTTTGCTAACTGAACCAAACTATAGCACACATTATTCATGTCACCCATCCAAAGAATATTAATATTTAATGAACCAAAATGTTCATTTATTGTGTACATATCACTTAAAGCCTGACATGGGTGTGATTTGTTGCTTAAGGCGTTTATGATTGGTTTTTTAAAAAAATTTGATGCTTTTAGAAGCTTTTCATGATTAGTAGTTCTATAAATTAAACCATCAAGATAACAATTCATAGTTCTAAAAGTATCTTCAAATGTTTCTTCACGACTTATATTTAATTCATCTAAACGTAAATTTATAGTGTTACCTCCAAGATCTTTAATACCAATTAAAAAGGATAGTCTTGTTCTTGTAGAATATTTTTCAAAAAGTAATCCAATATTTTTACCATCCAGAAATTTATTGTTGTCCTTTAAATCTAAAATAGAGCGAACTTGTTGTTCACTTAAATCTGAGATGTCTAATATCGAATTCACCAAGCTATAAAATTATAAAAATAATTCTTTTTGTAAACTTTTATCTAAAAATAATTCAAATATTTTTCTAGTTCATTTGGTGGTTTTGGGACATTTTTAAAAAAAGACCATATAATTTTTGAATTGGGGAAAAGCACTATGTATATTGTAAGGAATATTAAACTAAAATATGTATAAATATCGTTATTTTTAATATACCAATTTTCTAAGTTACCTTTGTAATTAATAAGCTTAGTGTAAAAGTTATTTTTAATAGAAACTTCATCTAAAAAATCTTCTTCTTTCCTAAAAACTATAGAGCCTATTCCGGAAAGACCAGGTCTTACTTGAGCAATATTTTTTTGAGTTTCTATTGAATAATTATGGAAGTTTTGTTTAGTCAAAGGTCTTGGACCTATAACACTCATTTCTCCTTTTAATATATTAAATAATTGAGGTAGCTCGTTAATTTTTGTTTTTCGTAAAAAAAGTCCCATTGGTAAAATACGTGGGTCATTTTTAATTGTAATTGTACCAGTCCCAATATTAGGACTATTTTTAAACATAGTAGCAAATTTTATAATTTTAAATAATTCTCCATTTTTTCCAACTCGGTCTTGTAAAAAAAAAACCTCTTTTTCTCCAGTAAATTTTAAAATAATTGCAATTATTATTAATAAAGGTAATAAAAAAATAATAGCCATTATAGAAATACAAAAATCTAAAAATCTTTGCATTAATCTACATTTTTTCATCAAGATACTTACCTATATCCTGATAATTCAAATCTGGAAGTAAATAAAGATACAATTTTATAATTTCTTTTTTAGTCCAATTATTTTCATTTCTTAAATTTTCTAAATCTGATAAGAAATTTTTTAATTTTTCAGAATTATAAGTTTGTTGATTTTTTATAATACCTATTTTGTCAAAAGACTTAAAGTTGATATTCTCTTTATTAGAATAAAATTCTTCGGTTTCTTTTTCCCCAGTTGTATCACTTTTAAAAAAATAACAAGGCCACTTTTTTTTTATTATTAGATCAGATATATTATTTCTTGCTTCGTCTTCAGAATTACAAAAGTGCGGCTCATAACCATGATAAGAGAGGAATTTAATTGCAATATCTGAAAAAGATTTTAGGTTTTTTAATTTATCTAGTTTAGGAAAAAATATTTCATAATTTTTTCCAATAATTCCAGATAATAGGCATAATTCACCTGACTCTTTTGAAGTCATAAAATATCTACTTATATCATTTGGAGCTGATAGTGGTTGTCGTTTATAGAGTCTATTATAAAAACTATGTAATAGTGAACCATCTGAGAAAGCAACATTTGCGAACCTAGCTGACGAAATATTTATTGACTCTGCTTTGCTAAATAAAAACATTTCCATAATTTTCTTACTTGCACCCATTAAATTAACTGGATTTGTTGCCTTATCAGATGAGACACTAAAGTATTTTTTTATACCTTGAATTTTTGATAGCTCTAAAATTTTTAAATTGTTTAATATATTAACTTCTGTCATTCTCATTAATGTATAAGGGTCACTTTCACTTCTTACATGTTTAAGTGCAGATAGATTAAAGATATAATCATATGAACTATTTTGATTTATCATGAAATTAAATTCTTTACTTGAACAGTCTATAGCAAAAGTTTGAAAGTCACCTTTTATATAACCAAAAGAACTTCTGATATTTCTTACTAACTCTGCAGTGTTATTCTCAGAAATATCAACTACGTGAAGTAATTTAGGATTTCTTTTAAATATTTCAATAGTAAGAGATGAACCTATAGAACCTGCTCCACCAATAATTAAAAATTTTGAACACTCTATAATTTCTTTAATTTCTTTCTCATATTTATTTAGATCTTTTGAGAAAAGATTTGAGTCTCTCCCTAAAATAAATTTTAAATTTTCTTGATTATCAATAAACATTTAATCTATTCACTAAAAAATTCATCTTCAAATTTATGTTTTGGTGACCAATTAAGAGTTTCACAACAAAAATTATTATCAACTTGTAAAGATTTATCAAATTTGTCAAATACATCTTTTTTACCTAATATCAAAAAAAATATGTATAAAAAACTTTTTGGTAGATAAAATAATTTTGAATTTTTTCCCATAGACTGAGAAATTTTATACATTAGATCAGATAAACTCATATCTTGATCATCACAGACATTAAATATTTTATTTTTTGCATTTTGATTGTACAAACAAACATTTATTAATTCTATAAGGTTATTAATTGATAAATAGCTTCTTTTATTTTTAAAGCAGATAAATGGCAAAGGTATATTTAATTTAATTAAGTTAATTAATCTTTTAAGATTTCCTTTGCTATCACTGCCGTATACTAATGGTGTTCGAATAATTACAATTTCCATTTTTGTTAAACTAGATATTAATAAAAGTTCTTTTTCTGCTTTTGTTTTAGATAATGAATATATATCTTGAGGTTTATATGGATCGTTGTATTTATATTTTTTTCCATTTTCGGTATGATCACCTAAAACTTTTATGGTACTTATAAATATAAACCTTTTTACAGAGGCATTTGCAGCGGCACGTGCAAGTTTTTTTGTTGCTTGGAAATTTAACTTGAGATAATTATCAATAGTTTCTTGTGATTTTTTTTTAAATATATGAGCTTTTCCAGCAAGGTGAATTACAAACTTAGTATTATTGAATAAAGTTTTATAATTCTCGTCATTTTCAAAGTCAAATTTTATAAAATTTTTACAACCTTTAGGTTTTGATCTGCCCACGAAAGTTGAGTCTGAAAAATTTTGATGTTTTATTAATCTACTTCCAATAAAACCAGAGCCGCCTGTTACAATAATATTATTCATTTATTATATCAAAAATCAAAATTAAATATTTCCACCTATAGCTCTTGAAACTACATTTGCCCATTTTTCTAGTACGACTTTATCAGAAAATTCTTTTTCAAATGCAATAAATGCATTATTACCCATCTCTATAACTGAAGAGTGATTTGTTGATAAATCAACTAATAAGTTTGGAAAATAATCTAGGTTATTCTGACTCAAATATTTGCCATAATTATATTTTTTCATATTTTTTACTAATTCACTATTTTTTTCCACTATTGCTATTATTGGTTTACCCTGACTTAAATAACTCATAGTTTTGCTTGGATAAGCATATTTATACATATTTTTCATCAGAGGGACTAATCCGATGTCAGATTTAGAGATTTGATCAAAAATTTCATTTTCTGGCATGTAATTTAGTAATTTTATATTAACGTTATTTTTATAAATTAATTTTTTTAATTTTTCTTTAAGAACACCCTCTCCGATTATAACTAATTCAATTTTTTTGTTGTTTTTAAGTTGGACCATAGAGTTCACTATTTCATCAAGGCATTGAAAACGACCTATGTTCCCCGTATAGATTATTTTAAAATTATTCTCATTTTTTTTTGAAAAAGAATGATTATTTTTTGAAAATTTTTTCGATGCTTTAGCGAAATTATTCATTATTAAAATATTAGATTTTTTGAAACCTATGCGATTTTTTAGTGTATTTTTCATATCTTCGGAGTGAACTAATACAATGTCTGAATTATGACAGTTAAAACTATCTATTTTTTGAAGTATTTTAAAAAATATATTATTTGAATAATCATTTGATAGTATTCCTATCTCTGGATGGATATCCATACAAAAATAAATTAGTTTTGTGTTAGATAATTTAGAGGCTAATATTCCAAAAAATCCACCTAAAATTGGAGGAATTGATGTGACGATTAATAAGTCATATTTATTGAAAATTGATTTGTATAATAAAAAAAAACCAATCTTAATTGAATTAATTACACGTCTTACTAAAGTTCCTGTTTCATTCTTTAAAGAAAGTCTATTTACTTTAATATTGTTTATATATTGTATTTCAAAATTTTTTTTTACCTTTGTATTCTTGAGGTAAGATGGTTGAGAAGATATAACCTCTAAATTATATCCTATCGAAGATAAGTGAAATGTAATGTCTTTTATAATTGATGAGCAACTTGATTTATCTGGCCAAAAATAACGATGTGTCAGTAAGATTTTTTTTGGTTTTTTTTTTTTATTTACTGTATTTTTCAAATTAAAAAATTAAATATATACATTTTTATATTTTAAATCTTTGACCAAACTGTACGATTAACATAATCTACATAAGAACATATTATTCTGACAACTTTTCTAGAAACACTTTCTACTTCGTAATCACCTATAAGAGAATTTAATTTATTATTTTTAATATTTTGATCTGTTACAATTTTAATAGACTCAAGAATATTATGCTTTTTCAAACCAGTCATAATCAGAGTCCCCTCATCCATGCCCTCTGGACGCTCATGTGCCTCTCTTATTGTTATCGAGGTAAGGTTCAAAATAGATGTTTCCTCAGTTATAGTTCCACTGTCAGAAATAACGCAAAAAGCATTCATTTGTAAATGATTATAATCATGAAATCCAAATGGTTTAGAGAATCTAACGATGTTATTATCAAAATTAAAATTTACATTTTGAAGCATTTTTCTAGTTCTGGGATGTGTAGAAATTATAATTGGAAGTTTATATTCGATGGATATTTGATTTATTGAGTCTAATAAATTTTTTAAATTTGTTTCAGAGTCTACGTTTTCCTCTCGATGAAGACTAATTAAAAAATATTCTTTTGGTTTTAGATTTTCAATTTCTAAAATTTTAGATGACTTTATTTTGTCAATGTTCTTATTCAAAACCTCTTTCATAGGAGATCCAATTTTAAATATTGTTTCTGGTTTTATGCCCTCAGAAATTAAATATCGTCTCGCATGCTCTGATAGAGGCATATTAATATCACTTATATGATCAACTATTTTTCTATTTACCTCTTCAGGAACTCTCTGGTCAAAGCATCTATTACCTGCTTCCATATGAAAAATAGGTATTTTTCTTTTTTTTGCTGAAATAACACTTAAGCAACTATTTGTGTCTCCATAGAGTAAGATTGCCTCTGGTTTAATTTTTTCAATTATTTTATCTGTTTTAGAAATAATATCAGCTATGGTATTAGATGGACTACTTTTAATAGCTTCTAAAAAATAGTTAGGTTTTCTGATATCTAATTGCTCAAAAAAAAGTTCATTTAACTCATAGTCATAATTTTGACCAGTGTGTACCAAAGTGTGGTCAGTATAAATGTCTAATTCTTGTATTACACAACTAAGTTTGATTATCTCTGGTCTTGTTCCAACAATTGTCATTACTTTAAGCATTTAATTCTCTCTTAATAAAATCTAATTTTAAAAGTATTTTTTTTATTTCATGAATATTTAACAATTTTGTATTGTGTGAGGTATAATCTCTTGATAAAGTTATATTTGAGTCACCAGATATAAAATATTTATCATAGTTTAAATCGCGACTATCATTTGGTATACAAAAAAAATTTCCGAGATCAGAAGCTTTTACCATTTCTTCTCTTGAAACTAGAGTTTCAAACAACTTTTCTCCATGTCTAGTTCCTATAATTTTTGTCTTAAGTTTCTTGTTAAAAATTTCACTCAAGGCCCTCGATAAATCATGCATTGTAGCTGCGGGGGCTTTTTGGACAAAAATATCACCTTGCTTTCCATGATTGAATGCATATAAAACTAATTTAACAGAGTCTTTTAAAGACATTAAAAATCTTGTCATTTTAGGATCTGTAATTGTAAGAGATTTACCAGATTTTAATTGATTAACGAAGAGTGGTATAACTGATCCTCTTGATGCCATGACGTTACCATAACGAGTACAACATACAATAGTAGAACCTTTAGTTTGAAAACGAGCGTTTGCAGAGACTATTTTTTCTGCTATCGCTTTTGTTAAGCCCATTACATTAATAGGATAAACAGCCTTATCTGTACTAAGAACGACTAACTTTTTAACTCCAACTTCATTCGAAACTCGAATAATATTTTCAGTTCCAATTATGTTTGTTTTTACTGCTTCAATTGGATAAAATTCACATGAAGGAACTTGTTTTAAAGCAGCAGCATGAAATACATAATCAACATTTTTTGCTGCATTGTGTAAACTTCTATAGTCCCTAACATCCCCAATATAAAATTTAATTTTCTCTTCTCCATAAAGTTTTCTCAAATCCTCTTGTTTTTTTTCATCACGACTAAAAATTCTTATCTCTTTTGCTTTTGAAGATGAAAATATTTCTAAAGCAGCCATTCCAAAAGAACCTGTTCCACCAGTAATTAATAATATTTTATTTTTAAAAATTTGGTTTATAGAATTGATCATGAGAAATGTTTTTTTATTATAATCTCTTCAGCAAGTTCGTCCAGCATCTTGTCCCAACTCGGGGCTGTATAACCTGTAACTTTTTTCAGCTTTTTCATGTTTAAAGATCTGTTACAAACAAAAATATTATCCTCATTTATAAATACATTTTTTAAATTAAGTCTTTCTTTGAGACCTTTAAGCAAATTATACTTTGATATTGGTTCGCTAGATAAGTGATAAATTCCATTTAATTTTTTGTGATCTAATATTATATTTTTTATGAACCTCGCAAATTCTGACGAAATTAATCCTGAATAAATTGCCCTATTGTATCCATTTATCTGACCATCTTGTTTGATAAACCATTCAACTAAACCATGTTGTCCTGAAATTTCTAGACCAATAGTGGATTTTCTTATTACTAATATATTTTCAGATGATACCTCTCCTAATATTTTTGTTCTCCCATATAAGTCCACTGCGTCAGTTTTATGATTTTCATTATATCCTCCATCGTCACCTGAAAAAACACAATCTGTACTAAGCAAAATTAATCTAAACTTATATTTTGTAATTAATCTTGATAATTTATGAGGAAATAATGAATTTAAATAAATAGAATTTTCAATGTTGATGATATTAATTTTTTGTTTAATAGCTCCAATTGCATTAATAACTACATGTGGTTTGAAACTCTTTATCATATCCTCAATTGTTTTAAAATCTAAAGCATCAATATTTAAGAAACAATCTTCTCTATTATAAAATTTTAGAGCCTCATATTTACTCCAACCAAGTCTTAAAGATACCTTTACGTCAAATGATTTTCGTAATTCTGAGAAAAGAGAATGGCCAATCATTCCATTTCCTCCTAGGATAAGTATTTTCAAGTTTTTCTCTTATTTATATTATTTGTAAATTTCTTTAAAACATATACCTATTGGAAGATGTGTAAATGGAAATAAATTATGATTTTTCAGATAGACTGGTAATTAATTCAAATGTTTTATTCGAACTCTCTGTCCAAGTAAATTTTTTAGATTTTTCGTAAGCTATATTTGCATTTTTAGATCTCAATTCTGGAGAATTGATTAGTTTTTTTAATGAATTACATATTGACATTGGATCCTCAGGATCAAAATAAACACCAGCTTCTCCAAGAATTTCATGAAAAGGGCCGTAATTTGAACAAGCAATTGGCAAACCACTCGCCATAGACTCTAATAAAACCATACCAAATGTTTCACTTGAAGATGCTAGAAGTGATAAATCCGCATTGTGATAAAACTCGGAAATATTATTGTATGGTAGTTGCCCTCTATATTTTATCCATTCTGTTTTGGGATCCCACAGTTTTACTTTTTGATTGAATTTTTTTAAGGCTTTTTTATTTGCGGGTCCGACAAAATCTAAATTAATTTGCCAGCCGGTATCATCTCTTAATTTACCAACAGCTTCTATAACATTAGTTTGATGTTTATAAAAATCAATTGTGGAGACATAAATGATTTTGAAAGGACTTTTAAAATTAAAAGTTTTAATATCTTTTTGATTTTTTGGGCTATTTTGGAAAAATTCATTTGAACCGTGATGAATAACGCTTTTTCTTGTTTTTGAAATATCGATTAGATTTTCAATTATATTTTTTGAGTGTTTACTTAAAAATATTATACCTTTAGCATTTTTAAAAGTACGAGATTGAAAATATCTTAAAATAATTAACTTTAGTGAGAAAAAAGATAAACCATATCGTTTAATTTCTTTCCAATCAAAAGGTAATATATTTTGATGTATTGTAACAAAATTTTTATTTTTTCCAGTATATATGCTGCCAGGAATAAATAATATATCACAATCTTGTTTGAAAAATTCTTTGTCTAATTTAAATTTTTGCCAAATTGTTCTTTGTAGTAATCCTTTTTCAAGTAAATATGGATTAATTTTTATCAACCATTCGTTTTCACTTAGTAAATTAAGTGTTGCCATAGAACCCCAAACTATAATTTTTGAAAAACCGTGCTTTGTTGGATTTGCATGTTTTAATAATTCAATTAAATGTGTTCTTCCACCACCTTGCCTAAGATTTGAGGCGTCGACTCCTAGAATATAATTTAAACGAACCATAGGTGAATATTTTAATATAAAATTATAATTTATTTACCATTATGTATTTTTTTTATCATTATAGTGAAATGTTTTTAAAAATATTCAGCAATTTATTTTATGTTTGTGCTAGATGAATTATTAGTTTGGTGAACTATCACAGCACAAAGTAAGCCTAACCAAATTAACCAAATATTTGATCTATGGGCAAGAATACCTCCTAACATTAATAGAAATGTCATAAAAAGAATATCTTTATCTCTATTATTCAACCTTAAAGTACAGTTCTTTAATATACTTGAAATACATATAAAAAATATTGTTGAACCAATAATTCCATACTCATAAATAAATCTTGTTAATTGGTTATTAGGGTTGAGAAAATATCCTCTAATGATGGAATTAGCAACTCCTGAACTTCCTAAGCCAGATCCAAATAGTAAAGGCAATGGGTTCCAATCTCTAAATTCATTAAAAGCGATAATTATCGGAAATACATTATTAAAACTCGCTTTAATTATATATGGCACCTTAATAAAAGGATCTTCAAACAATGCAAAAATATAAGATGCATATGCCTCGTAATATTGACCTATTCTCCAAAAGTTATCTAAACTAAAAAAAACAATTCCAAATAATACAATCACAGATAGGATCACAATAAAAAAATTGATTTTTGATGATCTCATAAAAAAAAAATAAAAAAGAATTAATAAAGCACTTAATATAGCTCCAACTAGAAATGAAGCTGAGAGTGATCTGTAAGAAGAATATAAAATTAATAAAATGACTAATATATTTGGTAATTTCACTTTTGCTGATTTAAATAGTGAATAAATAGCCAGGAAGAAAATTATAGACATATTGAAAATTGCTGCATCTCTCGGCTCTCCAGCCAAACCGTGAAACCTACAGCCTACATGCATGCCACCAAGAAAATGTCTAGGAATAAACTGAATATCGTAGAAACAATATAAAGCCCAGTCAATCCAACCTAAAAAAAAATGTAAAAAAATTATTATAAAAGCAAATTTAAAAAAAAACTTAAAATCATTTTTTGTTTTAAGAAAAATTGGAGCTAAGATTACAAAGTAAAAAAATTGAAAAAATACAATTAGAATTTCTATCCAAGGTCTTAAGTGTATTGAAAGAGCGTTTTGTGCACTTACCTTGTGGATGGCTGAGTCTAGGTCTAATGCTTCATAACCATTTATTGATAGATAAATAATAGAAATAGTTATGATATAAGCCAATAAATAAAAGTAAGGCTTATATACAAAAAAACCTGGTAGAGTAAAATTTCTGTATCTTGCTGTTTTCTGCAAAAAATTAATCAAGAAAAAAACACAGATTACAATTTGTATTAATCTTGAAATATGACCACCAAAACCTGTTTGAGGTATAACAACAAACAATAACATTGGCTCTAAGATAACAGATATTGACCATATCCTAGACAGAAGCATTTATGAGCATCTCATCATTAATTTTTTAATTTTTTAATTATTAAGTTTGGTAGTATTAAGGCTGTCAAAACCTTAAATTTAGAATAGCTCATAAACATTTTTCCTAAAAACTCATGAGAATTTTTTTTATCTAAAGAGAGAATTCTATCCATAGCTAGGATATAATTTATTTTATTTTTAATAAACTTAAAATTTTTGTTTTTAATAATTTTGTCCTCTACCGATATATCAGATATCCAACGATTTAATTCGTCAGCTTGATTTTTTCTCCTTTTATTAGTTTCATTATTTGAATGTAATCTATAATACGCTAATGGCTCGTGAATATAATCAAATTTGTAATTAGCTATTAAACGAATAACTAAATCAAAGTCACCAATAATATGATAATTTGGATTCATTATTCTATTCATATCACTTAAGGCAGATCGTCTTATCATAATCGAGAGCAATCCAATGCGGTAATCTTTTAATTGGCTATCTAATATTTTTTTTGTCTTAATATTTTTTTTATTAAACTTCCAATAATTGTTCTTTTTATGACTATATATCCAAAAATTTGTGGCAGTTATTACAACATTTGAGTCGTGAAATAATTTAATTTGTTTTTTTAATTTGTCTTTATGCCACCAATCATCAACATCTAAAAATGCAACTAGACTTCCTTTAACCTTTTTTATTGCATAGTTTTTTGCGCTGGAAATATTTGTAAATTTTGGAGAGTAAAAATATTTTAATCTTTTGTCTTTGAATGAATTTAATACTGATTTGCTATTATCAGTTGATTGATTATCCCAAAATATTAGTTCCCAGTTTGAATATGTTTGGCTAATAACACTATGTAATGCTTTACTTAAATATTTGTCACCATTGTAACAAGTCATTATTATGGATACTAATAGATTGTCTATTTTCACTTTAATTGATTAAAATTTTTTTTACAAAATAACAATGTTTGATCAATAGATTTATACAAATAACTTTTTTTGTCTAATTTTGAAAAATTGCTTAAAATTTGCAGTTTTTCTTTATTGCCAGTAATTTTACTCTTAAAATTAATTAAAACTTTTTTGTTTAATGTGATTTTAGATCTTTTAGCTATTATTTTTGCCAAATCCTCTAATGAAATAGATTTACCTGAACAAACATTTGTAATCAATTTATTATTTTTATTTTGGACACAGTAATTAATTATATTTATAAAATGATGTTCAGAAACATAGTCTCTTACAATTGTCGGGGGGGATTTTACTACAATTACACCATTATTAGTAATAACTTGACGGCATAAATCATTATTTACCAATTCCCAACATTTATTTTTATAATTTATAGGTGATGCTACAACATTCGAAATCCTCAAAATGTTGGCTCTCATAGAGTTTAAATTTTTTAAATTATTTATGATTGCCCTCTCTCCTGCTAATTTACTTTTTGCATAAGGATGATTGTTTTTAGTTTTTGTTTTTTCATCTATTTGACCAATAAGAAAATTTTTGTAAACGTGAATAGAGGAAAGATATATAAAATTTTTGACACCTGATTTTTCTGACTGGACTAAAAGTCTCTTAGTAGCTTGACCGTATTTTTCAATAGAACCTATTAAATCTTTTTCGCATTTTTTGGCTTTTACTCCAGCTGCATGAATTACACA
>MDSZ01169924.1_pt1 | contig 12955 bp, 4 predicted proteins | sample 811201 | NCBI WGS metagenome assembly MDSZ01 (sample SAMN05326647, study PRJNA326480) | marine metagenome | isolation source: seawater | place: Indian Ocean: North | collected 2010
AATATGGTGACTTAAAACAATTTTTAGGAGTTCAAGGTGAACAGTTTGATTTAATAAGAAATCATATTGATGGATACCTTACATTGTATAATAGAAATTATAAAAGTAAAGAGTCTGTTCCTGATAATTTATTACCAATACTTTTAGAAAACTTTGGGTGGGAAGCGATAAATCCATTTACAGCTAGTTTAGCAGATTATTTTGGTGATTCATTGTCATCTGTTACAAGTATTCAAGATATTGAAGAAAATACTTGGAGAAAAACTCTTAACAATTTAATATATCTTTATAAAACAAAAGGAACAAAAAATTCTGTAAGGTCTTTATTAAATATTTATGGTTATCCGCCGGATATAATAGAAATTAATGAATTTGGTGGAACAACCGAGTTACAAATTGGTTCGGATATAGATTTAGTTTCAGACGCGACACCATCACAAGGTACAACAAATGAGGATACAAATTTTAAAAATCAAAAAGGAAATGTATCTTATATTCTTAAAAAGAAAAAATTACACCACTATAGGTTTGATGGAAAATCTGAAAGAGTTTTAAATTTTGATTGGTGGATGAATGGTGCAGATGCTAATACTATACAATTTGTATACAAACACGCTGAAACTACACAAACACAAAATTTAGTAAAAAGTAGTGGTAGTGGTGAAGAATCACTTTGGGATTTAAGATTAGTTCCAAGTGCTGATGGTATTAGTTCTTCGTTTGAGTTCAGATTAAATAATTCAAATACTGGTTCACTTAATCTCTCTGGAAGCGCAGTGTCAATGTCAACTGACTATAATAATATGATAAATGGTCAACTTTGGAATGTGATGTTACAAAGGATGTCATCGAGTATAAGTGCTAGTGGTATAAATGAATATCGTTTGGTTACATCCTTACAAGATGAATCTAAAATTAGTAAATTATCATTTGTTTCAATGTCAATAAGTGGTGGACTTTCAAATACATACATAACAGGTGGAGCTTTTACTGATGGTAACTATTATGCAAATCAAAATTGGCAAGTAAGTGGTAGTAGACATTATCAATCATCATCTAATTTATTTGTTGGTGAATTATTAACAGGTTCTATATCGGAGTTTAGAACTTGGACAACTCCATTAAGTATGTCTAAATTTAGATTACATACTCTTAATAAATTTAGTACGGTTGGTAATACCATAAGTTCTCATAAAGATGAATTAATTTATCACTTTAGATTAAATGAAAGTCACTTTAGTAGTTCTGTTAGTAGTTCTGCTACAATTGATATAGTAGATTCTAATCCAAAAGGCCCTATTAACAACTCCACAGATTATACATTTACAAAAAATTCTAACATAGCTACTGCTTCTTTACTATATGGATTTGATAGAATTGATACTAACACCATCAGTTTTCAAGATTCTGATAAAAATCAAATAAATAGTAATATGGTTTTAGTAGATCCTGATGTTAGATATACAACAGATTTGAATCCATTTAAACCAGTAGTTAAAAGTTTAGAAGATAAAAGGAATATAAGAGGAAGATATAATAATAGTTCAAAATTAGAAATAAATCGTTCACCGCAAGATTATATAAATAATTTTATTATGGATAAAATTCAAGGGTTTAATCTTGAAACATTATATGGTGATCCAGGTAATAGATATTCAGCATCTTACGCTGAATTAGATTCCTTTAGAGAAGAATTTTATGACCAATATGGTATTTCTGTAGACATAAATAAATTTATAAAAGCTCACGAAAATTTATTTAATCCAGCTGTTGTTGATGGTTTGAATAAATTAGTTCCTGCTCGTACAAATTTAGGTGAAGATGGTGAAGGTGTTGGTGTAACAATAAAACCAACTGTATTGGAAAAACCAAAAGTAGAACATAATAGAAATTCAATTGAGGTTAATCCAAATTTAGCAACTGGTTCAATATCAATTAATAATTTAATTATAAAAGAAGCATCAAATGAATTATCAAAAAATGCATTTATATCAATTAATGATGTAATTGTAGAAACAGGTTCACATCAAAAAACAAAAGATGCTTCGATAAATATAAATAATTTAATTGCAATGAATGAATCATCATTTGAATCACCAAAATCTGGATCAATATCTATGTTGAGTAATCCTATAAGAATTTCGGGATCAGAAAACTCACTTGATGATGGAGTAATAAAAATAGAAGATTCATATGAACCAAGTAAAGATAGTTCTATATCAATTGATGATTTGATAGTAAAAGAAAGTTTTCATGACGAAACAAAAAATTCAACAATATCAATTGACGATGTTATTGTAAAAGAATTTTCATATGAATCAGAAAAAGACCTTTCATTAAATATTACTGAATCGATAGTGTTAAATTCTAGTAAACAATTACCATATTCATCTTCAATTCCTATTGCTATTGAACATAGAGATTTTACTGGAACAGGTTCAAGTGATATAAACAATGCAGTAATAAAATTTCACCAAACTACTATTGAACCTAGAAATATGAATTTAAATATTACTCAATCTATAGTGTTAAATTCTAGTAAACAATTACCATATTCATCTTCAATATCTCCATTACCATCAACAACTGGTTCTACAGTTGTATATCCAATATCAGGAACAAATAATTACATTAGTACAAATTATACAAAGAAATTTGTAAATTTACATGATTCTTGGGGAACAAGTTCTAGTGATGTTCATTTTCCAAATTATGGAGTTGAACCACATGATACAGGCTCTAGAGCATTTGAAAATGTTAATCACATAGAAACTAGATATCATTTTCATATGATAGGTGATACTGAGGTATATTCTGGATCTATAAGGGGTGTAGAAACAACAGATTTTTCTAACTATAGTAAATTACTTAATAGACAGATGATTGATGTTGGTGTTCACAAAAATATAGAATATCATTCATATATTAATGGTAATCCAGGACCAATAAAAGGTAGGATGATTGGAAAAACTAGATATTTTTATACAGGTTCTGATGGAACAATAGTATTACCATCAAATCACGTTAGAAGATTTAGTAATCCATTTGTTGATAGAATGTATGAGGGAACACAAAACACAAATCCTGGAATTATGAATACAGTTGATAACAAAGATTTATCAACAGCTTCTTATTATAGAATTACAACAACAGGTGAAAATATATTAAAAGTTCAAAGAAAAGGTGATTAATAAAAAATAATAGTTTTTTTCAATTTATCTATATTTATATATGAATTAGAATATCAACAAACTATGTAGGAGAAAAAACAATGGGATATTTAGATGGTGATACAGTAACGGTAGATGCTGTTTTAACAAAAAAAGGTAGAGAAATTTTAGGAAAGGGAGGAAGTTTAAATATAACTTCATTTACACTTTCAGACACTGGTGTAGATTATACATTATGGAATACATCTCACCCATCAGGTTCAGCTAATTATGGTGAAGCTATTGAAAATTTACCTATGTTAGAAGCTGGAGTTCACGCACAAGACCATCATAGAAATAGACTTATTACCCTAAACCAAGACACAATAGCTATTCCAGCTATTGAGGTTTCTGCTCCGGGATTAGCTACATCTACAAATACTCTTACATTTGATGATACACACATTAATGGTATCACTGTAAGTATAACTCCTAAAGGATTTGCATCAAATCAAATGGGAGAAATATATCTTGTGTTAGCAGATCCTATTTTTAGTGTAGATGCTCAATTTAGAAAAGATTTAAGTGGTACAACACATACTTTCTATAGAGAGTTGGGTTATCCTACTGATAAAGAATATGTTATAAAAAATAGGGATAAAAATGGAACTTATCATGCCCACTTTACACCTAATATACAAAAGAAAATAGGATTACAAACAAGTGTGTTATTTGTTATGCCATCGATTGGTGCATACAATTTTATTACATTGAAAAATAATGTAGAAGACAAAAAACGAAGAACATTACCAGGTTCAATTACTAAAGGCTAAAAATTAGGAGATATATAAAATGGCAATAGCAGGAACATCAGTAACATTAAATAGTACAGAAGGTCATGATAAAATAACTATAACCGAAAAAGTAACATCGCCATATTTTTCAGATGGGTCGACAGAATTACTCGCGGCTAATTTAGTTTCTGAATCAATTTCTGATACTAATGAAGTATATTATTTTGGTATATCTAATAGTAACACAACAACTACGACTGAGTTTCATGTTGCTTATGGACATGTAGATGGAAATGGTGGTAATGATGAGTCTGATGCTATAAAATCTCCTACATCAGCAATATACAAACAATTTGCTAGTTTATTATTACCTGCACAAGAAGTTACTGGTGGATTCTTTATATCAGACCAAGGTTCAGAAGGTGTTAAACAAGGTGCTAAAGATGATGACATATATGTTCTTATCGCTGAAAGAGCAAATATGAAAGATAGAATTAATAAAGAAAATTGGACAATCGCTCTTAGTGGTTCAACACCAACTGGAGCTGGTAGTTCAACAGCTGCTCCACTATTACAATTAACTGATGATAGTAAAAATGATGATGCTACTCCAACTCCTGTTGGTGATAGATACAATATTGTTAGTGGTACAGATGGAACTATTGTAAAACCTGCTACGGAAAAAACATATGGATTCTATTATCCAGACCAAGGAATTCTTGTATTTAGTGCAGCTGAGTTATCATCATCAATTCCAGGTAAATCTGATTCTGTAGACTCTGTAGTTCAATATAAATCTGGTTCACAAATTGGATTTCATAGAACAACAAATCAAGATGCAAATTATAAAACTGCTTTAAGATTTATAAATTGTCTAACACCAAATGGTGCTAAACTTAAATTTAGAGATGAAGAAGACCAAGTTAGTGTACAATATTTCTGTAGAGCAAAAGCTGGACAATTTAACTTTTCAAATAATCCAACATTCGTTTCTGGTTCTGATAATGAATTAAGACATACAAGTATGAAAGGTAATCCAACAACATTTATTTCAGGAGTTCAATTATATAATTCTTCTGGTGATATAGTTGCTGTTGGTAATCTTTCAACACCAGTTAAGAAAAATTTCAGTTCTGAGGTAACAATAAAAACTAAACTTACTTACTAGTGATATGTTATGTACACATTCAAAGAGATTGATAATAATTCAACGATTATTGAATCGAATGTAATAAACTACACACACAACCTAACGACATCTTCTAGGGGTATACAATCTATAAACATAATTTCTGCTTCGTTAAGCAGTAGTTATTGGGATTCAATAAATGTTTTATATTATACAAGTGGTTCTCCAGTCTATGAGAACCAGCTTGTGGATAAAAATAAATCACGAAAAGCAACAGCTCGAGGAATACAATACTTAACTAAATTTCATGGATATCCAAGTAGCTCTATAATTACAATTCCATCCGAATATTATGGTGAAAAAATTAAAGAACAGAGTTTTACCTTAACAGATAAATCGTTTACAGACAATGGTGGAAATAATCCAATAATAATAGATGATGGTAAAGGTAATTTATATTCTACGAATGCACATTATTCTCAAAGCTCTGAAACTAGTATTTCTTCTTCGGATAATTATGTTGGAAATATATTTTATGAAGATGGTATAGCTATCTTAACAGAAACTGCATCATGGTCTGGTAGTGTAAACTATTCCGATATAACAAACGATACTAATTTTACATTAGAATTTGACTCATTTAATACAATTACAACTCATGAATATTCAGTTACTTTAAGGCCTCATGAATTTAATAAATCTATGAATTACACTCTACGAATGCCATTGAGTGGAACTTTTACAAATTTAACTGAATTAACTTCATCTATTATAGCGAATCCATATTTAGCTTCTGAATTTACTGGTAGTGAATTTACACCATACATTACACGAATAAATTTATATAATAGAGGAGACGATGACACACCTGTTATAGTTGCAAAGCTTCCAAAAGCAGTAAGAAAAAGTAACAAGATTTCAACAACATTTAAAATAAGAATAGACTTATAGGAAAATAATATGGTTACATTAGGACTTGATATATCCACATCTACAGTCGGATATGCGTTCACGCAAAATCAAAGAATACTCGATATGGGCTTTATAGATATCAAAAAACTTGATACTTATAAAAGAAAGGCCTTCTTTATTTTATCTGAATTAGATAAAAATAAACATATAAAAAATATAAATAAAATATATGTCGAAGACAATCTTTCTGGATTCATGGGTGGAAGAACATCTCAACAAACAATAATTAAATTAGCAAAATTTAACGCGATACTTGGGTATGTATTAGAAGATGAATTTAATATTGAGGTACGAAATATAAATCCGTCAACAGCTCGAAAACAAGTATTTGGAAAAGCTAGAGTCAAAGGAATTAAAGCTAAAGATTTTGTAAAAATGAAGATTGAAGAAATGTATGATACAGAAAAATGGTGTAAAAAAACCAAACGAGGAAATTGGGATAAACGAAACATTGATATGTATGATGGTTTAGTGATGTCATTGTACGAGGAAAATAATGGCAAAAAATAGAATGGAAGAAAAAAAGTCATTGATAAATAAAATTTTATCAAGACAAGAAACATCTACTAGAGATTACATAGTAGACGATTATTTATTTCCAAATCAATGGTTAATGGGTGGAGATTCTAAATGTTTTAGTGGTGCTAATTATTCATATTGGCCAGTTCCCAATGGATGTTTTTTTGATGAAAGTATAGATATGGGTCCTGGTGGATTTTGGGAAATACATCCTCAATCACTTATTAATTGGGATACTGCAATTCAAGAATATGGTTTTGGAGAACATAACCCTATTATTGCAGTAATTGATGAAGGATTTGATATTGAACATCAAGATTTAGTAAATCAATTATGGACTTGTCCTGAAGATGGTAATGGTGGTAATTGTGAACCTGGTACTCATGGATATAGTTTTTGGAATAATTCATCTAATCCTCCATTTTATAAAGAAGAAGACCACTATGCTTGGCATGGTACTGCAGTAGCTGGAATTTTAGCAGCAGAAAACAATGGACAAGGAACTGTTGGTGTTTGTCCGAATTGTCAATTAATGATTCTTCATTCTCATCCTGGATCTACCACTAACATGCCGGAGGGTGGAGTAACTTATATTAATGGAGTTACACAAGCAATATATTTTGCTGTTGCAAATGGAGCTAGAGTCATAAATTTAAGTGACACTTGGACTCTTCCTGAGGGATCGGATGATGAAGTTCATGAAGCAATTCAACATGCTGTAGAAAACAATGTATTGTTTGTATCGTCAGCTGGAAATAATCCTGTTAGAATATCAGAACAAAATCAATATGGCAATTACCTACATCCAGCAATATGGCCTGAGGTATTTACTGCTGGGGGTTATCAAAAAAATAATGGTGCATATCTTTATTATCATCCAGGTTTAGAATCTGTAACTAGTGGTAATACTTATGGGGTGGAGGTAAATGTTTCAGCACCAGCTATGAGCACTATAATTGCACCAAGTACACTTTTACCAGATACTGTAGATGATTTAATAGCTGGTACTAGTACACTTTGGAATCAACCTGATAAGGTTAGAAATTTATTTAATGAGGAAGGAAATAGACTAATAGAGTGTCCTGGTGGTTTTATAGATGATTCAGATCCGGATTTTTGTTATGATTATAATATAATAGAGGGAAATATAACTGAAAATCTATATAGTAATTTTGGTGGTACGAGTGCATCTGCAGCAATGGTGTCTGGACTAGCTGGTTTATTATTGTCACATAATCCTGATTTAACAAGAGAAAACTTAATTAATATAATTACAACTACATCGGATGATATGACTGAATATCAAACGATACCATTTGACACAGAAATACCATGGCAATATCCTAATGGATTACCTTACCATCCATATTCAACATCAGTGTCACCAGATGAAATTCCTCCAAAAATAAATGTATTTAACGCTTTATATAAATTATATAATGATCCAATTCTAGGAGATATAAATAATGATGGAGTTGTTAATGTACAAGATGTTTTAATGTTAATGGATTTAGTACTTAATACAACTGGTAGACTTCCGGCACCTTCGAGTGGAATATGTATAGGAGAAAATAATGAACAATGTAATTCAATACCAGAAGAAATTTGTCAACCAGAGTATGCTGGAACAGAATTATCACAAGATCCTCCACAATGGCCATCAGAGTGGGGATGTTATTGGTTTGTCTCTGAAGATGATTATACTTTGTATGATATTAATGGTGATGGATTTGTAGATGTAATGGATGTGGTTACTTTAATGGGAATTGTGTCACAAAATCCACAAACAACATCTTCACAACAACAACAAATAGAAGATGGATTAAATAAATTATTAAGGATTAATCCAGAACCAACTGAAGAACTAAATAATTATCAATGGTATGTAAAACTTAAAGATGAACCTCTTGTAAAAACTTTTAATAGAGTAAAGTCTGATAATAATAAATTACAAAAAATTCAAAAAAGAAAATCAGAGTTATTGAGTGTATTAGATTCAACAGAAACTAAAATTAAAAATATAATATCTGAAAACAAAATTATATTAAAAACACATAAAGCTTCAACTGCATTTTTCTTAGACGGTGATATATCAGATTTTGAAATAAAAGAAATTGAAAATATAGAAAATGTAGAAAGAGTTACTTATGCTCCACCAGCTCAAATTGTACTCGATGCATCTATATCACATATAAAAGCTGATGAAGTTTGGAGTGTTATAGGACCTGATGGTGTTAATCCAATAACTGGAGAAGGTATTCGTGTTGGTGTAATTGATACTGGAGTTGATTCAACTCATGTCGATTTGGGTGGCCTAGGAGCTCCTGAAAAAACATATGAAAGAGAAAGTTTTATTCCAATAACAGAAAATTTAGGTATATCTTTAGATAATCTTGCTTCGGTTACGAAACGCCAACCATTATTATCAAATAGAAGATTACTTTTACCACTTGAATATGATATGTGGGCAGGTAACCTACCACCGGGAAATCCTTGGTTTGAATCGGGAGAATACGGTTTTTGGAATAGTTTTAAATTTAGCATCTATGATTTTGATGCTGATTCTATTACATCTACACATGAAATACCAGATGTTGGCTATTTCTTCGGAACAAAATTTAATACATTTGAAAATGATTGGTTTGTATGGTCAGATCATGGTGATTTACAACACATACATGGAGTAGACAGTAATATTTCAGGTTGTAGCAACTGTGATTGGATTATTCATTTCCGAGCTTATAATATGTCTACTGGATTAGAGTTTGAATTACTTTCATCTATGAGTGATGTAGAATATCCCATTGGAAGTTACAACAGAAGTTATTGTAGTGTAGGTGATTTTTGGTCAGATTGTGGATTCCAAAATAATCAAGTTATTGACCACCAGATGCCAAAGATATCACAAGATGAAGCAGATCCTAATATATCTTATATAGCTTATGGTGTTAATTGGGTTTCTGATGCTCAGTATGGACAAGAAGAAAATTGTGCTGAAATAGGTGTACCCACTAGACCCGGTATGACGAGTATAGTGGTGTGGACAATTCATAAAATTGATGGAGTTATAGACTTTAATGTTGTATGGTCAAATATAGAGGGTGAATTTTCTTACAATGTCACTTTTGAATTAAATGGTAACTCTTTGTTAATTGCACCATCAGGTACTTCCAACTATGATTGTAATCTTAAGTCAAACCACTCACATAGAGTAGGACAAGTTTGTAGCTTTTTTGGTCCATATGAAACTTGTGGAACTTCAATGCATTGTGCTGATAATGGTACAGATTGTTGTATAGATTATGGAAATGCTCCTCATGGAAGAGAATTAATAATGGTTGATTTGGTAACAGGTGAAGAGGAATATATAGACATTGGTGAAAGAGGTGAGCTTCTTTCATGGGATACTGAAAATAATAGATTATTATTTACAGAAAATTGGAGATATTTTGAACCTCTACATGAATGTTCTGGGATTGTTTGGTGGCCCCACTGGGAGCCGTATGGGTATTTTGTTTATGACTTAAATACTGATGAAAAAATTTTTCATCATGGGCCTTTATATCCGGATACGAGTCCATGGCCTCCAGAGGAAGCAACATCACAAGTAAATTCAAATTTTAGTTTAGAACAACCGGTGGCTTTAGAAGCAATTACATCAAGTGATGGTACTGGAATAGTACCTAGAACTTTAAATGTATATGGTTATCCGGGAGATAGTTTAACTATTCAAGAGTATGGAGAAAATGATATAACTCCAAATGAAGAAACATTAAATTCATCAATAATATGGTATAGTAACACAAATTACCATTCTACTCAAATTTTTGATAATTTAATATATCTTGGAAATAATTACCCTTTAAATTTTATTATGGGTGGTGTATATAAATGGGTGTATGATTTAAATACAAATAATTTAGCACAATTAAGTTTGAAAGGGCCTGACGAATCTGAATATCCTTCAGGATTAACAAATGCATATATGGCTGATGGTAATATTTTTTGTATTTTTCAAGACCAAAATTATGTATGCCATGAAATTGAATCTGTAGATGATAGATATTCTCCCCATTTAAATTTATATGCATATCAAGATTCAACTTTACAAGAAGATGTACCATATGTTCTTGATGAATTACCATCACAAGAATTAATTAATGATAAAGTTGTTGGTGGTTACAATTTCAAGGATAATAATAATAATTTTATGGATGATAATGGTCATGGAACACATGTTGCATCTACAATTGCTGGTAATCCACCAAATGGGATATTGAAAGGTGTAGCTCCAGATGCTAAAATATATGCATATAAAGTTTGTAATTCTTCTGGTCAATGTACATCATCTGCCATAACAGCTGCTATAGAAGCTTCTATGGATCCAGACAATACAGGTAATTTTGATAATCCCCTTGATGTTATTAATATAAGCTTAGGTGGTGCTGGTGATCCTGAATCAACTTACAGTAAAGATTATATAGATGCTGCTATAGAAGTTGGTGTTACGGTTGTAGCATCAGCTGGAAATTCAGGACCAGCTGGTAATACTAATTGTTGGCATCCGGACTATTTTGATGGTGTGTCACATTCTATATGTTGTCCATCTTGTATTGAAGGAGTAATATCAGTAGCAGCCTCTACAAGTGATGGTACATCATGGTGGTGGGATGAAGAAAATGATCCTAGTGTGCCAGGTGTAGATGGTATAGCTGGATTTAGTAGTAGAGGGCCAACTTGGCCTACAGTATGTGAAACGGAAGATGACTCCTGTACATATTCTCCTGGCACAGAATTAAATAAACCAGATATAACTGCACCTGGAGTTCACATTTGTGCTGCAAGAGCAAACTTTGGTCCATATGCGGGTAGTGAATGTATTGATGACCAACATGCTTCAATAAGTGGAACAAGTATGGCTGGACCACATATAGCTGGTGCAGCAGCTTTAGCAAAACAAATGAATCCATCTTTAACTCCTCAAGAAATAAAAGAAGCATTAATGAGCACTAGTGTTGATATAGGATATGATTATTGGACACAAGGTGCTGGTAGAGTAGATGTAAATAATCTATATCAATCTATAATTGGAGGAGATCCTTCATTAATTGGTTGTATGGATTTAGAAGCTTGTAACTATAATCCAGATGCAGTTGAAGAAGGTTATTGTATTTATCCTGAATACACTTGTCCAGAAGGCTCTACCCTAGAGGGAGAGATTTTATGTGATGGATCTGATTGTGGTGATATAATGACATGTGCATATATTGAAAATAATTTTTTAGAAACGATAAATTTATTTTCTTCATATGGAATAACATTTATGGGTGAGTGTAGTTCAGGAATTTCGCTTAAGGAATGTACAGAAGAAGGAATGTGTATAATTCATCACCTTGAATGTTACAATATTTTAGGTCAACATTTATGTAATCAAATTGATTACAACAATACTGGATGGATTTCTATTACAGATATAAATAATTATTTTTGTTCACTTTCAGGTGATTGTTTAAATCATTGTCTATTGGGTACTATTGATGAATGTGGTGTATGTAATGGTCCAGGTTATTTTCAATGTTGGGATGGTTCAGATGTGTGTAATCTAGATGAATGTCCATGTGAACCAAATATTGAGTGTTGGAATGGTTCGATGGTATGTTATGATTTCAACTGTCCACCAGATTTAGCAATTCCAGAGAGAATTTATTGTGGAGATTTTGAGTGTGATTTAACATATACTGGTACTCCTGAAGATATTGGGTGGATATACGACCAAACTCTAGTACCAGCTTTCTCATACCCGAACCTCTTAAAAATTCAGGGTGACATAAATCAACAATATAATTCTCAAGCAATGATAGTTCGTACTGCCTGGGATTTCCCTTCTTATACATATTATGTAGCGTATGTGTCTCCAGGATGTGAATATACATTTCAATGGAAACAAACTCATGATTCTTATTCCACTGGGTTTACCAGATCTATAAGTATTGCAAATCAATTAATACCTGTTATTGATATTGGATATGACTCTACCCCCAACCAACTAATAAGGGGAGAATATTTTGATTCAGCTGGTGATCAACATTATTATACCGAAGAATTTAACAATGGTATATTATATTTTATGAAGGGATATGGTCAAGAGAATGATTGCAGCAACTGGAACTGTTCACAAGATCCAGAATCAATAACATTTACACCATCAGAGTCTGAAATTTATATCATGGCTGCAGCTCATTGGGTTTTCACTGGATCAAACGAAAGTACAGGTTTAGTGTTAGACAATCTTTCATTACAAAAAGTAGATCCAACATGTGATAATATTGTTTATGGATGTATAGATCCAGAAGCTATAAATTATAACCCGTCTGCTACTGTAGATGATGGCA
>MDSZ01087817.1_pt1 | contig 12954 bp, 19 predicted proteins | sample 811201 | NCBI WGS metagenome assembly MDSZ01 (sample SAMN05326647, study PRJNA326480) | marine metagenome | isolation source: seawater | place: Indian Ocean: North | collected 2010
AAAACCTATCAGCATTTATAGTTGGTTTTTATAATACAAAAATAAACAAACTAGGACATACAGACAAAACTTCAGATGAAGCAATCTATGCACCATTAGTATTAACTATTTTAAGTGCAGTATTATGTTACGGTCTTGCAGATAAGATTTACATTTAATTCTTAAGGAGAAAAATATGTCTATATTAGAGAAATATACTAATGCAATTAAAAATAAAGATGAAGCAACTATGAATGAGCTTTTGCATGATGATTTTAAGTTTACAATGCATAAATCTGGAAATACCCTGGGTAAAGCGGATGTTGTTAAATGGGCAATGAGCGGTGATATTAATCAAGATAAGGCAAGAGTTATATATGAAAACGATGAAGTAGGTGTACACCATTCTTTTGTGACATTTAAAGATGGAAATGTTGAAGCAGTTATGGCAGTTTACAAATATAAAGATGGAAAAATTATAAGTTTAGAAACAGGAGCAACAAAGATATGATAAAAAAAATTTTTTTAATAAGTTTTTTAGTATTAGCATTTTATTCAAAAGCTTTTTCAGCATCAATGAGTATGATTGGTGAGAAAGGTGATCCAAATAAAGTCGACCGTATAATACAAATAAAAATGTATGACAATTATTATGAACCAAACTCAATTAAAGTTAAAAAAGGTGAAACTATAAAATTTATTGTAAAAAATCTTGGTGAAATGGTTCATGAATATAATATAGCTACTAAAGAGATGCATATCAAACATCAGCCAGAAATGGAAAAACTAGTAGAACATGAAATACTCTTAGGTGATAAAATTGATATGGTTAAAATGAAAAAAATGTCGAAAAAAGATCATTCTTTAAGTCATTCTCACTCAAATAGTATTATGCTTGAGCCGAAAAAAACAGGAGAAATAATTTGGAAATTTTCTAAAAATATAGATTTAGAAATGGCTTGTAATGTACCAGGACACTACCAAGTAGGTATGGTAGGAAAAATTATTATAGAGTAAGTGAATAATATAGATTTTTTTTTTTCAATCGGAAGTACCTATACCTACTTATCAGTAACTAGAATCCTTGAAATTGAAAAAAAGGAACAGATTAAGTTTAATTGGAAACCTTTTAGCGTAAGAGCAATTATGAAGGAAATGAACAATATTCCTTTCCCTAAAGACAAATTAAATAAAGTAAACTATATGTGGAGGGATATTGAGAGAAGAGCTGAAGGATATGGTTTTTTTGCTAAAACTCCTGTCCCTTACCCTTTATCAGAGTTTGATTTAGCAAATCAAATAGCAATTCTTGGATTGGATAAAGGCTGGGGTGTAGATTATGTGAGAATGACATATAAAAAATGGTTTCAAGAAAATAAGGAACCAGCAATAGATCCTAGTATTTCAGAGATATGTAATGAATTAAAAATTAACAAAGATGAGATTATGTTGAATGCTAAAACAAAACTAATAGAGGATAAATATTTAGCTAATACAAATTCTGCAAGAAATCATAAAATTTTTGGTAGTCCCTCTTTTGTTGTTGGAAATGAAATTTTTTGGGGAGATGATAGAATGGAAGATGCTATAAATTGGGCAAAAAAAAATGGGTAATTTTACTGCTTATATTGTTTTAATCGTTGCTGTCATTTTGGGTACAGCTGCAAATGGTTTTGCAAAAGGTGCACAAGGATTTACTTTGTTATTGCCTAGTGTATTAACTGCAATCACTATTATTGGATGCATGTTTACATTGTCTTTAGTAATGAAAAGTATTCCTATTGGAATTACTTATGCGTCTTTTGCCGGCTTATGTATTGTAGCTACTACATTAGTTGGAATTTATAAATTTAAACAAATACCAGATTTTTATACTTTGATAGGTCTTATCTTGATAATTACTGGAGTATTAATTGTAAATTTATTAGGAAACCTAAAATCATAATGTTCTCAAAAAAGTACTACGATCTCTTATTTATTTTGATAATGGGTTTTGCTATGAGCCTCCTTATGACTTTAATAATTACTTTTGTAAATACTGGAATGGATAGTGAGTATGTTAAAAGGTTTTTTAAAGCATGGTCAGTAAGTTTACCAATAGCTATAATTGCAGCCCTTCTGTTAGGTCCTCCAATCAAAAAATTTGTAGATAAAATAACTAAATAGTCATAGTGTTAATTATGAGTAATTTATCTGGATATTTATTTTTATTATTAGCTATCATTTTAGGTATAGCAGCAAACGGTTTTTTAAAATCAACAAATGGATTTACAATTCTAACGCCAACTATATTTTGTGTAATCTCAATAGTGGCTTGTATCTTTTGTTTATCAAAGGCTATGAATATTATACCTGTTGGTTTTACTTATGCCACATATGGAGGCCTTACAATAACCGCTGTAACCTTATTTGGAATTTTTAAATATAGTCAAACACCAAATATTTATGGATTTTTAGGAATAGTATTAATTATTATTGGAGTAATTTTGCTAAATACATTAGGAAAAACAACCTAAAATACTAAATTAACTATAAGTCAATTCTAAAAGATGAATCTTTATTCAAAATTTGATGAAATAATCCATCTGCTTTTGCTTTCGAAACTTTATAACCTCTAGTATTACCAACTAACATATAAGAATATTTAAGTACTGAAAATCTTAAAAATTTTGAAATATGCAATAAAAATGATTTTAGATAACCGTAATGTTTTTTATGAAAATAAAAACTCGACCAATGATAATGCCAAAGCCTTAATCTTAAATGATTAATTGAATCGTCATTTGATAAGTTTTTAGATAAACCTTGAAATTGGTGAAAAATTTTATTTTTATTAATTAAGAAAAATTTCTTATTTTTCTTTTTGAGTCTTTTACATAAATCTGCTTCCTCAAAGTATAAAAAATATCTTTCATCAAAAAAATTAACTTTTCTAATATCACTCATTCTACAATACATACACCAGCCAGGAACCCAAGGAATTTCAGTAATTTTTCCTTTATCTTTTTTATAAGTTTGAAATTTAATTCCCTTATCTAAATTAGTATTAATTGTCTCAATAAAATGATTTGAATTAGGAGCTAAAATTGAAAAATTATTAAATTTCCTAGAATATAATTCCAAATTCTTGATATTTTTAATTGATATCTTTACATCAGGATTTAATAGTAAAACAAAGGGAGTTTTAACTTTTTTTAAAGCCATATTGTTACCACCAGCAAAACCTAAATTTTTTTTTGGTATCAAAACACTGACATTTTTAAACTTAGATAAAATTTTTTTTTTAAAATCTCTATCATTGTTATTTTCAACTATTATAATCTTATAACTTTTTTGAAGTTTATTAATCATGGCAAAAGAAACTTTTCCATTAATTGTAACAATAATAATAGTAGTTAACTTTGAAAGGCTCATTTTTATTTAAGCGATCTTCTTTAAAATATTCAAAATCTTTTTATGAATGCTTCTATTGGAAGTAGTGAGAATATTTCCTGCATAAATTGCGTTTTGATTTTTCCAAGTGCTTACTATTCCTCCAGCTGCTTCAATTATTGGTATCAAGGGATGTATATCCCAAATTTTATTTGCACATTGAATTACAACATCTAATTTTCCTTCTGCTAAATGAGAATAACTTAATGCATCAGAACACGGAAACTGCATTTTTTTTAATATAAATGGAATTTTTGCTTGTTGTTTTAGAGAAATACAACCATGAAAGCCTGCTGCTAATTTTATTTTAGAGAGTGAGGTCTTTTTATTAACTTTTATTTTTTTTCTCTTATTGTTTTCAACTACATAAGCAACTTTATTCGAATAATTAATATAATATTTTTTCAACACTGGAAAATTTGCAAGACCAACTGCTGGAGATCCTTTGTAATTTAAAGAAATTAGGTTACTCCAAGTTGGGTTTCCAATAACAAAAGACCTTGTTCCATCTATTGGATCTATAATCCAGCAAAAATCACTTTTTGTTTTTTTTCTTCCAAATTCTTCTCCTTTGATTTGATGACTTGGAAACTTTTTTGTTATCTCTCTTCTTATGAATTTTTCAAACGCTTTATCTGCACTTGTAACTGGGTCATAGTCACTACCGTTTTTTTTGTTCGACACTTTGAAAGGCTTATTTAATTTTGAGTAATAATATTTGGTTAATTTACTTGCTAAATTATCAAGAAACTGTGAATAAATTTTATACTCTGATGATTTTAATATAGGCACAACTGACTATTACTATTTTATTACTATTGATTAAAGCTAAATTTTAAATAATCATAAGTATATAATGAAAATAGAATTAAAAAATAATAAGGTTTTTTTTGAAAAGCAGGGCTTAAAAAAAGAAATACACCCTTTCTGGTTACGCGAGAGGGTAAATGGTGAAAACTATGTTGATAAAGGTACACAACAAAGATTATTTGATCCAACAGAACTCAAGAATGACATACAAATTGAGAACTTAAATTTATCTGAAGATTTACTAGAAGTTAAGTTTAATGATGGAGTATCCACAACAATTGCAGTGAAAAAAATTTTACAAGAGTTTTCAAATTTTAATGAATTAAATAAAATTTATAAAAAACAATGGGACTCTACTCTTACAGATTATAACTATTTCATATTCAAAGATAATTTTTTTGAAAATGAAAAAATGTATCAAGCATTAATTAGTTTTTATAAATTTGGTTTTGTAATTTTCAAAGATGTTCCAACATCAGATAATTATATTGTAAATTTTGCAAATTCTATCGGTAGTATCAGAAGGACAAACTTTGGAGAATTTTTCAACGTAAAATCAAAACCAAATCCAAATGATTTAGCCTATACTTCTTTGCCACTGGCACCTCATACAGATAATCCTTACAGAAATCCGGTTCCATGTATACAAATGTTACATTGTATAGAAAATGAAGTTAGTGGAGGATTGTCTACCTTAGTTGATGGGTATACCGTCACAGAAAAACTTAAGAAAGACTTTCCAGAATATTACAAAATTTTAAGTGAGGTTAAAGTAAGATTCCAATTCATTGATGAAAGTGTTGTCTTAGAAGATTGGGCCGAAATGATTCAATTAGATGAAAATAATGATTTTAAGCAAGTTAGATTTAGTCCTAGATTAGATTTTGTTCCATTGATGGAAAAAGAAAAACTTGATTTATATTACGCTGCAAGAAAAAAAATATCTGAGCTTTACAATTCAGAAAATTTTAGGATTGAATTTAAACTTCAACCAGGTGACTTGTTAATGATGGATAATCACAGATTACTTCATGGAAGAACAACTTTTGACACAAATGAAGGTAAACGTTTTCTTCAAGGATGCTATATTGATTACGATAGCACGGAGGGAAAATTTAAACATTTAAAAAGAAAATTTAATCTCTAGAAATATTTTCAATTTGTTTTTCTGCGTTTTTTATCGACTTATCATAGTCTAATGCCATTTGGTCTGCACAGATTATATCAATTTTCTCAATTCCAAAAAAATTTAAAATAAATTTTAGCCATGGAGTAAGAAAGTCCTCATGGCTATTTAATTTAGTCCCACCAGAAGTTATTACTAAAAAAGCTCTTTTATTTTTTAGCAAACCTTCTCTTCTTCCATTTGGTTTAAATTTAAATGTTTCACCTACTCTTGCTGCAAGATCTGACCATGCTTTAAGCGTAGCTGGTGGACCGTAGTTATAAATTGGGGCTGATATAATTATTATATCACTTTCTTTTAATTCCTTCACTAGAGTGTCAGATAAATCAAACATTTTTTTATGGTGTTCAGTTTGATCCTTTTTTTCAATTTTCATCCCTGACTCTGTTAGACCACTAACAAAAACCATTTCATCATCTAGATCTCTATAAACAACTTCATCTTCAGGCCTCTTAATTTTTTGCAAAAGTTTTTTTGCAAGAGCTCTCGAAGTTGATCCTTCTTTTCTTGCGCTAGAGTCAATTTGATAAATTTTCATTGTTTATCCAAAATTTTGTAAGAATGGAAAAATTTCTAACAAATAATATCCCAAAGCTTGTAATTGATTAGTTAATATTAAAATACCAGTAATTAAAAGAATTATTCCTCCTACTTTAGATACCAAGGTAATATTTTTCTTAAAATTTTTTGAAAATATCAAAAATTTTTGCATCAAATATCCTGATAAAATAAATGGTATCGCTAACCCTAATGAATATGAAAATAATAAAAATATTCCTCTATTCAAACTTTCCTCAGTAGAAGCAAGAACTAAAATAGATCCTAATATAGGTCCTATACAAGGAGTCCAACCAAAAGCAAATGCCATACCTATTAATATTGGACTATAAAAACTCATATTAGAAGTTGTATGAATTCTTCTCTCATAATTTAGAAATTTAATATTGATTATTCCAATTATATGAAGTGCGAGTAAAATAATAATCAACCCGGCTGCTACTCTTAATTCAAAAGAGTTTTGGAGTAGGACTTGTCCTAAAAATGTTGAAGCGGCACCAAATATTATAAATACAATTGAAAATCCAACGGTAAATAAAATAATTGGAAAAAGATTAATATTTTTTTTTTCGACCAAATCTTTTAACGAACTGCCTGAAATATAAGAAATATATCCAGGAATTAAAGGTAAGACACACGGAGATAAAAAACTAATTAAACCAGCTCCAAATGCTAAAATTAATTCTGCCATTTTATATGATTTACCCCTTTAAGCCTAAATGTGTATACTTTACATTTAGATAGTCTTTGATCGCCATTGATCCACCTTCTCTACCATAACCAGATTGTTTAATTCCACCAAAAGGAGCTTCTGCAATAGCAACAAGTGGAGTGTTAACTGCGACTGTACCAGTTTCCATTAACTCAGAAGCTTTGTGTGCTTTCTCCATTGAATTAGTACAAATATAACTTGAAAGACCCAATTCGTGATTATTAGCCCTTTCAATTACCTCATCAAAAGTTTTAAATGATAACATTGGAACTAAAGGTCCAAAAGGTTCGACTCTCATAATTGTAAAATCATCTTTGACATTGTCAAATATAGTCGGCTCATAATAAAAACCTTTATTAAAACCTTTTGGTCTTTTGCCACCTAAAAGAACTTTTGCACCTTCTTTTTTTGTAATTTCGACTAATTCCTCAACTTCGTTTAGCCTTTTCTTTGTAGTTAAAGGACCTAATTGAACTGATGGGTCCATGCCATCACCAATTTTTAATTTTTTTGTCTTTTCTACAAATAAATTAACAAATTCATCTTTTTTATTTTCTTGAATATAAAATCTATTAGGGGATATACAAACTTGTCCATTGTTTCTAAATTTAGCAGCTATAGCCATATCAGTTGCCTTTTTAATATCAGCATCATCAAATACTATAAATGGAGAGTGGCCACTTAACTCCATTGTTACTCTTTGAACTTTATCAGCTGCTTGTTTGAGTATGAGCTTTCCAACTCTAGAGGAACCTGTGATAGAAATCTTTTTCACAATATCTGACTCGATTAATTGTTGAGCTATACTTGGCGGGTCCCCTGATAAAAGATTAACAACACCTGCTGGAACACCACTCTCTCTACATATATCTACCATCTCCATTACTACACCTGGAGTAATTACATCAGGTTTTATTATCACTGAACATCCAGCAGCAAGTGCTGTAGAAATTTTTCGAGCCGATAAAACTGCCGGGAAATTCCACGGAGATAATGCTGCAACAACACCTACAGGTTGGTAATAAACATGAACTCTAGTGTCCTCAAATCTACTCTCAACACTTTGACCATAAATTCTTTTAGTTTCTTCTGCATTCCATTCAAAAATATCAGCAGCTCCATTAATCTCACCTTTAGCTTCAGCAAAGGGTTTACCAACTTCTAAAGTCATCCATTTTGCTAGCACATCTTGTTTCTCTCTCATTTTATCTGCAATACGTCTTATGATATATGATCTTTGCCAAGGAGGTGTTTTCTTCCAGACTTCCAATCCTTTTTGTGCTGATTTTAATGCTCTATTCACATCTTCTTTTGTAGCTTTTGATGCGTGGCCAATAACTTCTTCGTTTGCAGGATTAATTACTTCATATGTTGATTTATCTGATGAGTGGCTCCATTTTCCATCAATGAATTGACCAAATTTTTCGTACATAATTTAATCTAACATTACTGTAGGTTGTGTCTACTATGTAATTTTTACACATCAAATAATTATTATTTAATGATAGTCTTTATATAAAAAAGGAGTTTATTATGAAAGCATACATAATGGGTAACTATACAGAAAAAGCTTTTCAAGGATTTTTAAAAGATCCAACAAGTGATAGAAAAGCTGTAGTTGAACAGTTAACAAAAGCAATGGGTGGAACAATGCATAGCATGGATATTGTTAGAGGTTCTTATGATTTTGTAGTTATAAATGAAATGGGCAGCTTCGATGATTTTGCAGCCGTGAAACTTGTTGTAGAGGCATCAGGTGCAGTTAAAAATTTAACTTTGCTTGAAGCTATCGACTTTACAAAAGCTACAACAAAAGCAAGTAAAATTGGTTACAAAGCACCAGGGCAATAATCATATTTAACTTCCAGTTGCGGGCTGGAAGTTAACTAAATCTAATTACTTAAGCTGACCTAAAAGGTCTGGAAGTTTTTCCTTACCTTTTGCAAATACTTTTACTTTCGATATTGCCTCTTTATTTGAAGTATCATCGCCCACAACTACTAAAGCTATCATTCCCATTACTTTATGAGGTGTGCATTGATAAAAATATATGCCTGGAGTTTTAAATGTGTAAGAATATTCAGCGTTCATTTTACTTTTTTTTGGAATTTCCCAACCATCAGGACCTGCTAAAAATTCCACGTTATGACCTTTAGTTGTAGGGACCCAAGTTATAGTATCGCCAACATTAATTCTTGATATATCCTCTGAATAAACCATAATTTTTCCATCTGCTCTTTTATTCAACATTTCAACTTTGATATCGGCAGCAAAAGATATTGAAGAAAAAAGAAAGATAATTAAAGTTAAAAATATTTTTTTCATATTAAATATTTGTTATTTTCCCACAGAGTTTGCCACATAAAAGGACACAATATCTATCTCATCTTTTGTTAAAATCTCATCCTCACCAAAAGCAGGCATCACACCTAAACCATGTGTTACTATATCCATTACTGAGTCGTAACTTAATCCTTCAACTGTATCTAGGTTTGGTCCAATGTTACCCTCTGATGCTGCTGCTTTTAAAACATGACATGCTGCGCATCCTGCAGTTTCATTAAAGATTTCTAAGCCCTTAATCATCTTTGCTTCATCGGCTAATAATATTTGGGTTTTAAATAAAAAAGAAAAAGTAATGACTAATAAAAATTTTAAAATTTTCATTAACCTACTTTAAGCTTTTTTAAGCTTCTATACTACAGTAATATTTACGCTGTGGTCTTTCCAACCGTTGTGAGCATAGCCTCTTCTGTTTTCCATTCGTAGTTCTGGCTGTTTATCAAAACCATTAGAAGCTAAACTAGCAATATTATAAGTTCCAGGGCTTAAAGTTGTTTCTAGAACAAATTGTCTCCAAGCATATTTACCTAAGTTTGGACCTATAAATTTTGCTTTTCTCCAGCTGCTACCACCATTGACAGATACTTTTACACTTCTAACTTTTTTAGTACCTCCCATTGCAACACCAACAATTTGTACTTTTCCTGCTTTAACAGTTCCAGTTTCATCAGTTGGTCTTGTGATCCAAGACTTGACTGGCATTTCCCAACAAGAAGGATATTGAGATCCTTTTTTACCTATTGGAGAAATTCTGTAACTTTTTTTCATATATTTTACGGAAGACTCACTTGTTGTAAAAGCTACCTTACCAAGATGCTTAACATTATTAATTCCAAAATATCCTGGAGTTACCATTCTTAATGGTCCACCATGAGCATTTGGTAATGGGACACCATTCATTTCCCAAGCTAACATAGCATCTTTGAAAACTTTTTTAGGCACTGATCTTTCTATCATTGCTTTTTTAGGATCTAAACCTGTAGGGACATGATCAACACCAGCTGATGTCATATAAACTGCATCACCATTAATTCCACCACATGCCTCAACAACTGTTTTCATTGGCACTCCAGTCCAAAGAACACATGCAGCTGCACCTGTTTTCCATTGTGAACCCCTTGGCTTATGTTTAAAAAATCCTCTTCCATTTCCTGAACATTGCAAAATTGTAGCCATCGTTTCATGACCTAATTTTTGAAGTTGAGCAATAGTGAAGGTTTTTGGATTTTTAACACCTTCGATTGAAACTTTCCAATCCATTCTATTACCAATTTGTTTGTCAGTCATAGTCGGCATGTTATTTCTGATATAAATATTTCTATTAGGAGTTACTAAGCTCTCACCAATTGCGCTTCTATGAGTTTCTATTCCTTTATCTGAATGAACAATTAATGCATCTCGGTCTTTCCAACTTATAAAATCTGGTAGACCCTTTTTCCCCTCTGAATGATTTGCATTTGCAATAGTTATAGGCGCAACAGACGCTGTAGCTGCAATTCCTGCCAGTGTAGCAGTTCCAGCTAAAAAATTTCTTCTTGATAAATTTAGTTTTTTTAATTTCTTTTTCATTCGTAACCCTCCATAATTTTTGATCTTAACAAAAAAGGATGCGTCAAAAAAGTAAAATAAGAAAAAAATTTCAATCAAAGGTTTTACAATTTAAGGTTGAATTAAAGAAATATGATAAAAACACTCTCACTATTTAAATTTATTAATTTTTTATTCTAGTATAAGTTTATCCTGTGAAACATTTAGAGGACAGTTTTGGGAGAAAGTTCCCTTACATTAGAATGTCCATAACCGAGGTCTGTAATTTTAAATGTGGATACTGTTTACCTAATGGATACCTCGCCGACAAAAGTGATAATAGAAAATTTTTACACATAGATGAAATAAGGCGATTAGCAAAAGGTTTTTCCGAATTAGGAGTGCAAAAAATCAGATTAACAGGTGGTGAGCCGACAGTAAGAAAAGATTTTTTTGAAATAGTAAAAATTTTAAAAAATGAAACTACTATAAAAAAAGTTGTCATAACTACAAATGGGTATCATTTAGATCAAAAAGCTAAATTATTAGTAGATAGTGGTTTAGATGGAATTAATATAAGTATAGATAGCCTTGATCGTGAAACATTCAAAAATATCACAAAACATGACAGATTACCCGAAATTTTAAAAGGAATTGAAAATCTACAAAATTTAAATTTTCATAATATTAAGATTAATGCTGTTCTTTTAAATGGCGTCAATGCATCGACTAAAGATTTTGATGCGTGGTCTGATTACATTAAAGATAATAAAGTAAATTTTAGATATATTGAATTAATGCGAACTGGTGACAATTTAGATTATTTCAATAAATACCATGTTTCATCAAAAATATTTAAAAGTTATCTAGTTGAAAATAATTGGATTTATCAAACACATGGGATAGATGCTGGTCCGTCTCTTAATTATATCAATCCAGATTATAAAGGAAAGTTTGGAATTATCGCTCCATATTCAAAAGATTTTTGTAAATCGTGTAATCGTTTAAGAATTACTTCAAAAGGAGACCTGAGACTTTGCTTATTTGGAAATACTGGAATAAGCATTAGACATCTACTTCAAAGAGACGATCAAACTGAAGAATTAAAAGATCTTATTTTAGGTCAAATGAGATTTAAAAAAGAGTCTCATTATCTTGAGCTTGGCGAAACAGGATTGACAAAAAATTTATCTAAAACTGGTGGTTAAATGAAAAATCTTAAAATAATCAATCAAAACGAATTAAAGGATTGGGCAAAAGAAATTTTTAAAAAAAACTCATTCAATATGGTTGATGTATCTTCAAAAAAAGAAACATTTCGAAGAGCATTAGCATCAGGTAAAATTTATGTTGGTAAAGAAGTTTTTGATTTAATCAAAAGTAAAAAAATGCCAAAAGGTGATCCTATAACTTTAGCTGAAGTATCCGCGGTGTTAGGTGTAAAAAAAACAAGTGAACTTATTCCTTTGTGTCATCCACTGCCAATTGATCATACTGCCACAAAAATTATTATGAATGAAGTTGACAATTCATTAGAAGTTTTTTGTGTAGTTTCAGCAGTTGCTAAAACAGGAGTTGAGATGGAAGCTATAATGGGTGTTAATGCAGCATTAATTACTATTTATGATTTAAGCAAAATAGTAAACCCTCATCTTAAAATTGATAACGTAAAATTATTAATTAAAGAAGGTGGCAAAAGTGGATTATGGACTAATCCAGACGGACTACCTGAGTTTTTAAATAATATATTCTAATTTTAGATGTCCATTTATCTTAGTTCTCAAAAAGTGATTAAAGACTGGATTGATTACAATGATCATATGAATGTCTCATATTATCTACTAATGTTTGATAAATATGGCGCTGACACATTAAATAATATTTTTAAGATGGGTGAGCAATCAGCAAAAACAACTAAGAAAAGTACTATGATTGTAGAGTCCCACATAACTTATAATCAAGAGCTCCAACTAAATGATGAAGTTGATATCAATTGTATTTATTTCGATCATGATAAAAAAAGACTTCAATATAAAATGGAAATGATACACAAAGAAAAAAAATATTTAGCCTCAACTATTGAAATTCTAGCTTTATATGTTGATCTTAACGAGAGAAAAGTTGCTGAATTTGAAGATGAAAAAATAAAGTTAATGGATGATTTCATTAATAAGAATAAATCTAAATTTAATTATGAAAACTTAAAATTTTCAACTAAGCTTAAAAAATGAAGATAAAATTAGAATTATTCGGGGCTAGTAGAGATTTTAGCGATAAAGATCATTTAGAAATCGAAATTCAAGATAAAGCTTCAATAGATGATTTGAGAAATGAAATTATTAAATATATTGATAAAAATTTTAGTGGAAATGAGAACTTCATAAAAGTTGTAAAATCCTCAGCTTTT
>MDSZ01187141.1_pt1 | contig 12952 bp, 12 predicted proteins | sample 811201 | NCBI WGS metagenome assembly MDSZ01 (sample SAMN05326647, study PRJNA326480) | marine metagenome | isolation source: seawater | place: Indian Ocean: North | collected 2010
CTCTAGCAGTTAAAGCAGGATTAAAAATATTATATCCTGTTCCTCCAAAAATTTCCTTTCCGATAACCACTCCAAAAATAGTAGCAACAGCTAACATCCAGAGAGGAACAGTTGGAGGCATTGTTAATGGTATTAAAAAACCAGTAACTAAAAAACCTTCATTAATTTCATGCCCTCTAACAACAGCAAATAAAGCTTCAAATAATCCACCAACGGCAAAAACAACCAAATACATAGGCAATACTATTTGTAGTCCATATAAAAAACAATTAATTATAGTTTTATCAATAACATCAGGAGATTGAAGACCTACATTATATGTTCCAAAAAAGAATGCTGGCAACAAAGATAAAACAACTATAATCATAGTTCGTTTTAAATCTATAGAATCTCTTACAAAAGGAGCATGCTTTGTTTGCTTATTTGGCGAATATAAAAAAGTATCTAAAGCATCATGCAATGGATGAAATTTTTTTAATTTTTCATTACCTAATATAATTTTTTCTGCTTTATCTAGTAAGCTTCTAAGCATTAGCCCTCTGCCTCCATAAGATCTAATCCATCTTGAATAATTTTTGATACTTCAACTTTTGATTGACAAACAAAAGAACATAAAGCAAAATCTTCAGGTGAACACTCATAAATACCAAGTTTTTCCATCATCTCTATATCTTTAGCTAAAATATTTTTAATTAGAAATTCAGGAAGTATATCCATTGGCAAAACATTATCCCAAGCACCCATAGGAATTATCGATCTAACACTACCATTTTTCTTTGTAGTTAAAATCGAACTAGTATTATTAAATAACTTTGATAAAAAGGTACTACCTAAACTATACTTCTTCAAACCTGGCCTTAACCAACCTAAAAATTCTTTATCATGACTAGTTTTTATTAAAGACAATACTTCATCATGGTAATCAATAGAAGAATCAGCAGAAACTTCTTTACCATTCAAAACATCTCCAGATATAATTCGAGTATTAGAATCAATAACCAATTGTTTTATACTTGAAATTGGGGTACCTATTATTTTTTTATAAATACCGGGTTTTTCAAATCCATTACCACCAATACTACAATATCTATAGTTAGGATATTTCCCTGAAGAGAAAAAGCTTCCAATTCTATCAAGATCTTGAATACTTAAATACCATCTTTGATCATTTGCATTTTTAATTGGATCAATATGATGCATTTGAATACCAACATTACCTGCTGGATGCAATTTATTGAAGTGGAAAAAAGATACATTTTTTAAAAAACTAAAAGTATTATCTGAAACTGAAATGTTTATATCACATTCAAAAATTGATTTTAAACAATCAATACCATATTGTAAATGTTGATACTGATCAAAAAGAAAACTATTATCAATTGCAAATGGTTCAGTTGGCATAGCAGAAATAAAAATTGATTTGGGCATAGAATCAAAATTAGGAATTTTTGAAAAAGGTTTCTGTCTTAAATACGCCCACAATCCAGATTGCATTAAATTATCTTTTGTTATTTTTAAATCAAATTCTAAGCAATCATTTTTAAAATCATTATCTATTTCAATTCTTTCAACTATCCTTCTAGGACCAAATACAATATCTTTAACAATCCCTGAGCAACTACTAACATGTAAAATTTTATCATTTTTTTTATCAAAAAATAAAGGGGAACCTATTTTAACTGCATCACCTTTTGAAACAAGTAATTTAGTTTTAAAATTTTTAATTCTAGAGGGGTGAAAAAGAATACTTTTTGAATCATCTAAAATAAATATTTCTTTATCTGGAACACCTTCTATTAAAAGATTATGACCTTTGCTTAAAAAAAACTTTTTCATTTAATTCTTTCTTTACGTCTTAACATATGTCTTTTTTTAGCTCTTTCATATCTTCTTGTTTCATCATCAGTTTCAGGAATAATCTTAGGAATTTCTGTAGGTTTATTTTGATCATCAATAGCAACAAAAGTTAAATAAGCTGTTGCTGTATGTTTAACCTGACCTGTAAACGGATCCTCTGCATCAATTCTGACACCAATTTCCATTGAAGTTTTATGAGCATAATTAACTGAGGATTGTAATTTTAAAATATCACCTTTTTTTGCAGGAGCTAAAAAATCTAATCTATCTACAGAAGCAGTGACAACAGGCTTTCTAGTATGCTTGTATGCAGACATAGCTGCACAAATATCCATTAAACACATAACTCTACCACCATGTACATTTCCTAATACATTTGTATCATTAGGCAAAACAAGCTCGTGCATTACTACACTAGAATTTTTTATTGTTTTACTGTCCATTAATTAAAAATCTTTTCAATATAAGTATATAATGGTGACCAATATAAATAAAACAATATATTTTGTGAAGATAATAGGATTATAGACCAATGTAAAATTGGATGAGCCGGAACATAAGTATGCTCTTCTTCATCTCCAACAAAATACATAGCTTTAACAATTTTAAAATAATAATACAAAGAAACAACACTATTTAAAATTGCAACAATTGCTAACCAAAAAAACTCTTTATCAAAAAATAAACCTCTAAACAAATAAACTTTACCAACAAAACCTGATGTTGGTGGCAATCCAGCAAGAGACACTAAGGATAAAACCATAAAAGCACCTAGTAAAGGATTTTTATATCCTAGACCACTCCAATCTTCAACATTTTCTGCATTGAATTGATTTGAAGCATATACAACCATATAAAATGCTGACAAATTCATAAACGCATACATTAATAGATAAAATAATATTCCAATACTTGATAATGTATTAAGAGTACATAGAGCCATCAACATAAAACCTACATGAGAGATTGTTGAATAAGCAAGCATACGTTTTACATTTTCTTGTCTTAATGCTAAAACATTACCTACTGTCATTGTTGCGGCAGATAATACTGCAAGTAAAAAAGTCCAATCAACATTTAAAATAGGATTAACAGCGTTAAAAGAACCGCCATCAGTAAAGACAAAGAAAAACATTCTTAAAAATAATGCAAAACCTGCAGCTTTTGGTGCTACAGATAAAAATGCAGTTATAGTGGTTGGAGAACCTTCATAAACATCTGGAGTCCAATAATGAAACGGAACCATAGATATTTTATAACCAAAACCAACTAAAATTAGGACAATAGACATAAGAATCATAGATGGATTATTAACAGTTAACAAAGCCTGATGGACTCCATATATATCAGTTGTTCCAGAGACACCATAAAGAAATGTAAATCCAAAGAGCATTAGACCTGATGCAAATGAACCAAAAATAACATATTTTAATGATGCCTCATTTGATTTCTTGTCATTTTTCAAAATCCCAGCCAATATATAAGAAGGTATACTAACAAGCTCTAATGCTAGATAAATCATAATAAGATTTATTGATGAGGACATCAAAATCATTCCAATTAATATAATCAATAATAAGGCATTGTATTCGATACGATATTCATCATCTAGCTCTTTGTAATAATTTGAAACTAGAACAATAGAAAAGGTAGAAAGATATAAAATAAATTTAAAATAATACGAGAACGAATCATCTATCAACATATCATTAAATATTTTATTTCCAGAATAACCTAACATATAAAGCATCAATGCTGACAAAAATATACCTGCTAAAGTAAAGAAAAAAGAATACCTATTTAAAGAAGGAACTAAATCTGATATGATAACAACCAAAACAGATATAATTAAAATAATCTCTGGCAAAAAATAAGATAAGCTAATAAAGTTTTGTTGATACATATCAGATAGCACTCTTAATAATATTAATTATATTTTCCATTGCAGGAGCTACTATATCAACTAATGGAGCAGGATACACGCCAAATAAAAACACAAAGAAAGCAATTGGAAGAATTGTATAAAGCTCTCTGTTAGATATGTCTTTTAGAGAGCTGTATTTTTCATTAAGCGGACCAGTAAACACCCTCTGATAAGCTCTTAAAAAATAAACTGCACCTAATAAAATACCAAGAGTTCCAATTACAGTAAGTGTTCTAAATGCACTAAAACCTCCAATAAAACATAAAGCTTCACTTATAAAACCTGACAACGCAGGCAAACCTAAGCCGGCAAAGAAAGCAATAATAATTAAAGCATTATACTTAGGCATTTGAGTAGCAAGACCACCAAATGCAATTTTACCAGCATCCTCTTGATGTTTGTAATCATCAGGATATACTATGTACCTGTGATGAGCCTGATCATACAAAACACCTACTAATAAAAACAGCATAGCTGTAATCGTACCATGATTAAACATTTGCATTACAGCACCATTCATACCTGCTTGAGAACCAGCATCAGATGTACTAAAAATAGCAGCCATACCTAAAAGAACATAACCCATATGACTTACAGAAGAATAAGCGACCATTTTTTTAAGATCTATCTGAGCAATCGCATTTACAGCTCCCCACAAAATATTAATAACACCTAAAGTTGCTAATATTTGTGCAAAATGATAAGCCTCAAAAGGCAACAAAGGATAGCTTATTCTAAGAAATCCGTAAGTACCCATCTTAAGCAAAACGCCAGCTAGTATAACAGAAATAGCTGTTGGAGCTTCAACATGAGCAAGAGGTAACCAAGTATGGAATGGGAATATTGGAACTTTTATTGCAAACCCAACAAATAAACCAATCCATATTAAATACTGCATAGGAATACCCCATAGAACAGCATCAATTTTAGGTGCTTCAGTTATTAAAGTTATTAGATTAAATGTATTTGGCTCAGTGTAATAATATAAAGCCAACATTCCCAATAACATAAATAGAGAACCAAACAATGTATATAGAAAAAATTTAATAGCAGCATAATGCCTTTGCGGACCGCCCCACATACCAATTAAAAAATACATTGGAAGCAGCATAACCTCCCAAAAAATATAGAATAAAAAGAAATCTAAAGATAGGAATACCCCCATCATACCAGCATCTAACAATAAAAATAAGGAAAAATAACCAAGTGGTTTTTTAGTAATATTCCAACTTGAAATTATACATAAGAAAGATAAAAAAGCTGTTAAAAAAACCATAGGAAAACTTAACCCATCAACACCTACATAATACTCAATATTAAAATGAGGGATCCATTGTTTATTGACCTCAAATTGCATTCCTTCTGTAGGTACAAAATTCATATACAGCCACACTGTCAACAACAATTGGATGAAGGTTGCTGCTAAAGCAACCCATTTTGATTTATCATTGCCTAGGTATTTAGAAACAGGCAACATAATAATAGCACCAAAAACAGGTATAAAAATCAAAAGAGTTAATATATAATTTTCCATTTTTTCCTTATTTAATTAATTTGTTGTATTGCAATTAAAATAATTATCAAACACATAAAGCCACCTAACAAATAATTTTGTATAACTCCTGTTTGAGTTTTTTTCATTTTATTTGAAAAATAATTTGTCAAATGAGATGTGCCATCAATAATTTTTTGATCTAATAAACTATAGTCAGTCTTGCCAGATATAGCAGAAATTTTGAGAGTTATCCAGCCCCACGCATCAATAAAAGTTTGATCATAATAATCCCAATCAATCACAGATGCAACTTTAGAAAATTTCATAAATGGCCTATAAAGAAACAAATTATAAATTTTATCAATATAAAACTTATTTCTAGAAAGGCTATAAAGACCTATAAAATTAAATTTCTTAGAAAGTTTATCTGCATCTAGTTTTTGGAGATAATAAATCACAAATGAAACTAATATTCCTAAAGTAGCTACAAACAAAGATAAATACATAGCGTCATAATGAGCATTTTCAATGCCTTTATTAACATACTTCATATTTAAAAAATTATGATTTTTACTGAAATTATAAATAAGATTTTTGAACCAACCTTTGCTAACTAATGGATTCAAATTAGCAGTAAAGGCAAATGCTAAACTTAGAATTGACAACAATACTAATGGCACTGTCATTACATAGGGAGATTCATGAATATGTTTGAAAATCTCCTTCTTTTTAGGTGAACCATAAAATGTTTTAAATATCAGCCTAAACATATAAAAAGCTGTAATCATTGCAGCACCAAAACCTGCAATAGGTAAAAAGATAGTCATACCATCATATTTATAATAATAAGATAAAACAGCTGCTAAGATTCCATCTTTCGATAAGAAACCTGAAAAGAACGGAACACCTGCAATAGCGAATGTAGATATCAACATAGCAGCATGAGTAATCGGCATTTTACTTTTAAGACCGCCCATATTATTCATATCTTGAGGGTCTGTATGGTGATCATCGATATGATGCAAAGAGTGATGCATAGCATGAATAACGGACCCACTACACAAAAACAAGCATGCTTTAAACATAGCATGAGTTACTAAATGAAAAAAAGCATACACTGGAGCACCAACACCTAAAGCCATTATCATATAGCCTAACTGACTAATAGTAGAATAAGCTAAAACTGCTTTAATATCATTCCTAGTGATAGCAGTTATAGCTGCCATCAAAGCTGTAATTGCACCTATAATTGCAATGAAAAATAAAGCATCGGCTGTTAGAAAAGGAAAAATTCTAAAAGTCATATAAACACCTGCAGCAACCATAGTTGCAGCATGAATCAATGCACTAACTGGAGTAGGCCCTTCCATTGCATTAGGTAACCATATGTGCAATGGAAACTGTGCTGATTTACCAACTGCACCCATAAAAACTAGTATGCCAGCAATTGTTAAAAGATTCATATTAATAGAATCCTCATTAATGCCTAACACTAAATCGTTGATATTAAATGAACCAATACTAAAAAACAATATCATTATACCAATAAACATACCAATGTCACCAACCCTATTAGTCAAAAAAGCTTTATTTGCTGCTAAAGGTGGTTTTTCTTTTTCAAACCAAAAACCAATTAATAAAAAAGAACTTAAACCTACAAGTTCCCAAAAAACATACATCATAATTAGTGAATCAGCTAAAACAATTCCATTCATAGAAAAAGTAAAAATACCTAAAAATGCATAATATCTAGAATATCTTTTATCCCCTTTCATATACTCAGATGAATACAAGTGAACTAGAAAAGAGATTAAAGAAACTACACAAAGCATAATAATAGTTACATTGTCAATAAAGTAACCTAAAGATATCGTAAAAGAACCTGTAGTAAACCATTCAAAAGAATTATTAAATGCAACTTTATAATTTGTAAGAGAATGCCAAAGTAGATGTAAAGAATTAATCAATGTCAATCCAATTAAAGGAAGTGCAACAAAATGTGACTTACCTTTAAATTTAGAGCCATAAAAAATCAATATCAAAAATGAAAATATTGGCAAAAACAAATAAGATAATATTCTTAAATCTATAAATGACATCATCCTTTTAACTCCTGTGCATTATCAACATTCACTGAACCAATATTCTTAAATAAATTTATAATAATAGCTAGTGCTACAGCAGCTTCAGCAGCTGCTAGAACAACAACAAAAATACTAAAAACATGCCCATCAAGAACTGAAAAATTACCAAACCTATTAAATGCAATGAAATTTATATTAGCTGAATTAAGTATTAACTCTATGCCCATCAGTATAGCTACAGCATTTTTACGAGTAATAACTGCAAAAACACCCAAACAAAACAAAATAGAAGAAACAACTAGATATGGTTGAATAAAATCCATTAATCAACCTTCTTTCTAGAAAGCATTGCTGCACCAATCAAAGCAGCTAAAAGTAATATAGAAACTATTTCAAATGGCAACAAGTATTTACTTAAAAGCATAACGCCAATTTCATTAACTGTTGATTCTCTATAAATCAAATCTTGAACATTCCAATTTGTATCAAAAACAATGTTAATAAGCATAACAAGCATAGCAAAAGAAAAAACAGCACCTACAACTTGATTTTGACTTTGATTTGATAGTTTAGGATCATCAATATTATTTGTTAGCATAACACCAAAAATAATAAGGACTAAAATACCACCTACATAAATGATAACTTGAGTGGCAGCTATAAAATCTGCATATAAAAAAACATACAGACCAGCTACACCAAACAAAGTAAACAATAAAAAAACAGCAGAATGTATCAAGTTAGGAGATAACACAACTCCTAAAGCAGTAACAACTGTTAATAAGCAAATACCTGCAAAGACAAAATAACTTAATTCAGGGATATACACTTTATTCTATTTCTCCAAGTAAATTTTCTATATCATCATTCATCAGGCCAGCATCAGAAATAGCTTTTTTAATTTCACTTATAACTTCAACAGATGATTTATTGTCTTTTTTATTAGCAATATATACTTTTTTAGCAGTCCCTCTTGCAATTTTATCAGAAATATCATTTAAAAGTTTCATATCAAATAAAGAAGGTACAACAGCATCAACTTGAACACTATCTTTTGCATCATCAACATCACTTGAATCAGCCAATTTCAAAGAATTTAAATGATCAACAATACTTGAATCATCAACGCCCTTCTCTTTCAATAAAACTAACATTTCATCAACTACAATATTTGAGTTTAGCTTATTTTTCTTAGCGTTCATATATATTTTTTTCAAATTAGCCCTAAGCAATTTATCTTCTACAATGTTAATTTCTTTAATATTAAAAAGCTCAGTTGAAACTGAAACATTTTGTACAGAATCAGATGAAGAATCACCTTTAACTGAATCACCATAATCAAATGAGCTGAATTGATTCAAAGCACTTTCCATATCAGCACTAACATCATTTAATTGATTTTTAATAGCAGAAACTATAGTCGCTGGATCATCTAAATTACGTCTTCCATAAGCAATAGCTTTTCTTGCAACTGCTTTCATTTTACTATCAGAAACCTCCTTAAATAAAACAAATGCCTTGTCTATACCTTTTGATCTCTTGCCTGCAACAGGCGATTCAGATGAAGAATCAGTAGCAGAAACATCGCCACCCATTAACTTCTCTCCATTTTTAACTTTATCAGAAACAGCTTTCTTTTCAGCTAAGTAATCATCTCCTCCAGCTTCTAATATTTGAGTTTCAGAAACATTAGAAAATTCAAATATCAAATCATGCTTTGAATATTTGCTAAATTCATAGTCAATATCATGTTTCGGTTCATTAGGCCCACCAACCATATATATACATTCTTCAGGGCAAGGATAAACACAAAGATTACAATACATACACTCTGACATATCTATAGTAAATCTTGGTACTAACATTTTTTTAGGAGAATCATTTGATGTTTTACCGCAATCAAAATCTGATCCTTTAGCAGGCTTCAATGTATCTATTTTGATACAATCTACAGGACAAGCTTTTTCACATTGCAAACAACCAATACAATCATCTATATCAACGTGCAAACGAGATCTTATAACATTATATTCGCTATTATCAAAACCGATATTTCTTTCTGGTATGGGCCATTTTTCATTTGGATATTGCATGGTTGCAACTAATTCCTTTTTCTTACGCATATGCTGTAAAGTAAGGCTCATTCCTGATAACATAGTTTTTACGGTATCATAAATATTTAAAAAATATTGACTCAAAATATAAGCTCCCATATTGTTACTAAAAACAAATTAGCTATTGAAAAAGGTATAAACACCTTCCAACAAGTATACATCAATTGATCTACCCTTAATCTTGGAAAAGTCCACCTAAACCACATCATTACAAAAACTAAAAAAATTGCTTTTGAAAACAACCAAAAAATCCCCCAATAAAAACCATCAAAAATTAACCAACTATTAGGAAGTATATTAAAAATAGTAAAAGGTGACAACCAACCACCAAGAAAAACAAAGGATGCAACTATAGAAACTATCAACATATTTGCATACTCACTCATAAAAAATATTGACCATTTAAATCCTGAGAATTCTGTCATCCAACCAGCAACTAATTCAGATTCTGCTTCTGGTATATCAAATGGCGTCCTGTTTGTTTCAGCAACAACAGATATATAAAACATAAAAAAAGCAATAAAAGTAAACGGACTATGAAAAATAAACCATCTATTTTCTGCTTGCCATGCAACAATATCATTGACTTGCAAGCTACCACAAACTATAACTACTAACAGCAAGCCCATACCAATTGGAATTTCATAACTAATAATTTGTGCAGCTGATCTCATTGCTCCATACAACGACCATTTATTATTAGAAGACCAACCTGCAAGAATAACTCCAATAACACCAACAGAACTCATTGCAACTATATAAAGAATACCTATATTAAAATCTGAAACAATAAGACCTTCTGTAAAAGGAACACCTATAAAAGTCAAAATAGCACCTGTAACAATAATAAAAGGAGCTAAAAACATCAACACTTTATCAGCTTTATCTGGCATTATATCTTCTTTAGTTAAAAGCTTTATAGTATCAGCAAATATTTGACCAATACCTCCCCAAAACTTTTTACCACCTTTCCATCCAAAAATACCGACTTCCATAGGGCCTAATCGATCTTGCATGAAAGCAGCAACCTTTCTTTCAAAATAAACTGAAAGCATTACATTTAAAGCCATGAAAATAAAAATTGCAATTCCTGGAATTAATATAGCAGGAACCAACAACAAGCTTGGATTAATATCAAACATAGATGAAAAAAAAGACATTAAAGAATCAACAATTGAGGTCATCTATCAATTTCTCCTAAAACAATATCTAAACTTCCTAAAATTGTAATCACATCTGACATCATCCATCCAGCTGAAATTTCATTTAAAACAGATAGATTACAATAAGCAGGCGAACGCATTTTAACTCTAGAAGGTATATCTTTACCATTGCTATCTATATAAAAGCCAACCTCACCTCTCGCAGATTCATACCTAGAAAAGACTGAACCTTTAGCAGGCCTAATTTTCTTAGGCATAACCTCGTGAACATTTCCATCAGGAATGCTATGAAGAGCTTGTCTTAAAATTTTAACTGATTCTTTAACTTCCAACACTCTTACGTAGTACCTATCCCAACAATCACCAACTGTTCCCATGAGACCTTTGCCAGTTGGAATATCAAAATCAAACTTATTGTATATAGAATAAGGATCAGTTTTACGCAAATCAAAATCACAACCAGAAGCACGAAGTGTCGGGCCTGTAACTCCATAATTAACAGCTACATCTAAAGGCATAACACCTACATCAGCCGTTCTTTCAATGAAAATTTTATTAGAAGTTAAAACTTGATTATATTCATCAATCTGTGGCTCAAAATAATTTAAAAATTCATTTGTTCTTTGAATGAATTTTTCAGGTAAATCATGAGATACACCACCTGGCCATACATAATTATACAACAATCTTGCACCGCATAAAGCTTCAAATAAATCTAAAATTCTCTCTCTGTCACGCAATGTCCAAGTAAAAGGCGTTATAGCACCAACGTCAAGACCGAAAACTCCTATTGAAACAAGATGACTAGCGATTCTCTGAAGCTCTGCAACTATAACTCGAATATATTCAACTCTTTCAGGTATTTCAATGTCCAACAATTTTTCTACAGACATTGAAAAAGCATGAGTCATATGCATTGAAGCTAAATAATCACATCTATCAGTAAAAGGTAAAATCTGGCTATAAGTTAAATACTCACAATGCTTTTCAAAACACCTATGCAGATATCCTATAATAGGTTCAACAGAACTTACTATCTCTCCATCAGTAACAATTTTCAATCTCAAAACACCGTGAGTACTAGGATGCTGAGGCCCCATATTAAGGACCATTTTATCAGCATCTATTATACTTTTATCAATAATTTTAAATGACATAATCTATTCCCAATAACTCTTATCTTTTGGCACTGGCATTCCATTATAATAATCTGGAGTTTTATAGTCTTTTCTCAATGGATACCCCTCCCAATCATGCGGAAGAAGAATTCTTTTCATATCAGGATGATCAACGATAGTAACACCCATCATATCAAAAGCTTCTCTTTCATGCCAGTCAGCTGCCTTCCACAAAGACTCAACAGATTTAACTTCTGTTCCATCCTCAAATTCTAATCTCATTTCCACAGAATGTTTAAGTTTTGTCGAATGAAAATTGTATGCAATGCCAAAATTTTTACTATCTCCTAAATCATATGCTGTAATACACATCAAATAATCAAATAACAATTCTTTGTCATTCTTTAAAAACTTTGCTATTTCAAACCATGAAGAAATATCTTTTACTAAAAAAACATTTTCTGCTTCAAGAGACTCTACTTTCTCACTAAATTTTTCAAGCTTAAGTTTTATATCTGTAGATTTCATTATACTTTCTTCCTTAAAGGAGTATCTAATTTAATTTTTCTTTGCAACTCCAAAACACCTTGTATTAAAGCTTCTGGCCTAGGAGGACAGCCAGGTATATAAACATCAACAGGAACAACAATATCAACACCCTTAAGAACGTGATAGCCATGCTGCCAATAAGGGCCACCACTATTTGAACAACTACCCATGGATATTACATATTTAGGGTCTGCCATTTGATCATACAAACGCTTTACCCTATCAGCCATTTTTAAAGTTACAGTACCTGCTACAATCATAACATCAGCTTGCCTAGGTGTTGCTCTTGGCATCATTCCAAACCTTTCTAAATCATGTCTAGGGCCAGCTGCTGCCATCATTTCAATAGCACAACAAGCTAAACCAAACTGAAAAAACCAAGGAGATCCAGCTCTACCCCAGTTAATTAAATCATCAAGCTTTGCAACAATGACATTGTCTTTATCAAATCTTTCAACTAACGTCAAATCATCTTTTATATAAATATCTTCTGACATATTAATTATCTTTTATTTTTAATTTAGAATATCTACCCTCAGCGTATTTCACCTTCATTTTAACCCAATCCAAATCACCTTTAACCCAGACATAAGCAAAACCTACTATAAGAATCAAAACAAATATAAACATCTCTACAAAAGCTAAAAA
>MDSZ01271074.1_pt1 | contig 12951 bp, 10 predicted proteins | sample 811201 | NCBI WGS metagenome assembly MDSZ01 (sample SAMN05326647, study PRJNA326480) | marine metagenome | isolation source: seawater | place: Indian Ocean: North | collected 2010
CTTTTAATATCAGCTGGAATATTTTCATTTTTCATCTAATAAATAATAATTACATTATGAAAAATAGCTATTCAAATATATTTTCTGTAAACAAAAAAAATCTTAATAAAGCTATCTATTATTTAAATAATAAGAATGTTATAGGGTTGCCAACAGAAACTGTTTATGGTCTGGGTGGAAACGCTTACTCTAAAATTTCTATTCAAAAAATATTTAGATTAAAAGGAAGACCTAAGTTTAATCCTTTAATTATTCATTACTATAATTTCAATAGTGCGTTAAATGACATAATTCCTAACGATCATTTTATCAAACTATATAAAAAATTATGTCCTGGTCCTATCACATTTATTTTAAATAAAAAAATAAACTCCAAAATACATCCTATCGCTTCAGCAAAACTTAAAACTATTGCTATACGATTCCCAAAACATAAAGTTGTAAGGTCCTTATTAAAAAAAATTAATTTTCCCCTGGCTATGCCCAGTGCTAACAAATCAAATGGTTTAAGTCCAATCAATGCGAAAGATGTATTTGAAGAATTTCAAAAAGATATTCCTTTTATTATCGATGGAGGTAAATCAAAAATTGGGATCGAGTCAACTGTAGTTGATTTAACCTCTGAACCTAAAATTTTAAGACCTGGTATTATTGACAGATATGTAATTGAAAAAATATTAAAATTAAAGATGAAAAATAAAAAAGATAAAATCATAAAATCACCTGGAGAAATGAAAAAACATTATTCTCCTGGAATACCGGTTTTAATAAATCAAAATAAATATGATGGAAAAAGTGCTTTTATTTACTTAGGTAAAAAATTTAAAAACAAGAAAAATTTTTTTAGCTTAAGTAAAAAAATGAACCTAGATGAAGCTGCATCAAATTTATACAAAACCTTTAGATTGATAAAGAAAAAAGGATTTAATAAAATTCAAATAAGTAAAATTCCAAATAAAAAATCAGGAATAGCAATTAACGATAGAATAAAACGAGCATCAAAATTTAAATGAAAATAGAAGTAAAAAATCTTTTTAAGAAATTTAAATCATTAATAGCTGTAAACAATATAAGCTTTAATATTGAAAAAAATAAAACCTTAGGCTTGCTTGGGCCAAATGGATGTGGAAAAACAACCTCAATCGGTATGATGCTTGGGCTAATTACGCCAACTAGTGGTGAAATTTTTATTAATGGAATTAGTTTAGAACCCAAAAATAGAATTAAGTTGTTAAGTTTAATGAATTTTGCTTCCCCATATATTGAACTACCAAAAAAACTAACCGTAAAACAAAATCTTGAGGTTTATGCTAGACTATATGGAGTAAAAGAAATTAAATTAAGAATAGAAGAAATGACACAAGATTTAAATTTACAAAATCTTTTACATAAAAAAACTGGTGACCTTTCTTCTGGGCAGAAAAATCGAGTAGCCTTAGCTAAATCATTAATAAATAAACCTAAATTGTTATTTTTAGATGAACCAACTGCCAGCTTAGATCCTGATGTTGGAGATTTTGTAAGAGAATATATAGAAAAATATAAAAAAAAAAATGAGCTAACAATTTTGCTAGCTTCTCATAACATGAGAGAGGTAGAAAGATTATGTAGCAAAGTCATAATGATGAAACAAGGAAAAATTGTAGATAGTGGTTCTTGCGCTGAATTAATAAAAAAACATGGTAGAGAAAATCTAGAAGATACTTTTTTAAAAATAGCTAGGAGCAATGATGAGTTGGAATAAAATATTTGCATTAAGCTTAAGACATGTTTATTTGATTAAAGGATCTTTCCCAAGAATTTTAGATCTTATTTACTGGCCAACAATTCAAATATTTTTATGGGGTTTTATATCAAAATTTTTTACATTAAATTCTACATATTATGAAAATACTGTTGGTATAATTTTAAGTGCTGCAATACTTTATGATTTTTTATTCAGGTCTAGTATTAGTTATAATATGATGTTTTTGGAGGAAATCTGGAGTAGAAATTTTACAAATTTATTTATTGCCCCTATAAAACTAAGTGAGATAATTGCGGCTTTAACATTTACAGCAATTTTTAGAACTTTAATTGGCTTGGTGCCAGCATCACTTTTAGCTATACCATTTTTTGGTGTTTCTATTTTTAAAATAGGATTGCCTTTAATTTTCTTATTAATCACATTGTATATATTTGGTGTGACGCTTGGTCTTCTGGTGACTTCTGGATTAGTTAGATTTGGTCCTTCTTTTGAAAATATTGCTTGGGCTAGCCTATTTTTTTTGGCACCATTGGGATGTATTTATTATCCTGTTGAAATACTTCCTTATTGGCTTCAAGTATTAGCAAAATTACTTCCTTTAGTGCATATTTTTGAAGAGATGAGAAATATTCTAATTTATGATATTATAAATTATTTTGAAATATTGAAGGCTATATTCATTTCTTTTGTATATTTTGTGTTTGGAATATTTACATTTTACCTGTCTTATAAAGGAGCAAAAAATAGAGGAACTTTAATAAATATGGGTGAGTAAAACTTATAAAATAAAATGAAAATAATTGATTGCTTTATGTATTTCGACGAAGATCTTGTACTTGATCTACGGTTAAATATTCTTGATGCTGTTGTAGATAAATTTGTTATTGTAGAATCCAAGACCGATCACTCAGGTAATTCAAAACAACTTAATTTTGATATTAAAAAATTTGAAAAATTTAGTAAAAAAATTGAATATTTAGTCGTAGATAACTTGCCTATTAGGAGAAGATTTTTTTCAAACTCCTGGAGAAATAGACCTTCATGGTTAAGAGAAAATTTTCAACGTAATTATTTATACGAAGGTTATAAAAACAATGATGAAAATGATTTAATTATGATATCAGATATTGATGAAATACCTGATCCAAAAAATATTTCCAATTTTAATCCAAAGGAAAAGTATGCTTGCTTTGTCCAAAAAAACTTTCAACAAAAGTTAAATTTACTAAATGTTACTAATCCAAATTGGTATGGTACTAAAATTTGCGTAAAAAAATATTTGAAATCTCCTCAATGGTTAAGAGATATTAAAGTTAAAAAAAATTTTTGGAAAATATACAAACCAGATCCCCCCCAATTAATTTATAATGGAGGCTGGCACTTCAGTTTTTTAAAGAATTCAAAAAATATTTCAAAAAAAATAAAATCGTATGCTCATCAAGAATATAATAAGGGTGAATTTTATGACATTGAGTCAATAGATGACAAGATTTCTAACGGTAAAGATATTTTGGGTAGAGAATTTAATTATAAGAAAATTGAAATTGATAATTCATATCCTGATTTTATTTTAAGCAATAAAGAGACATTAAAAGAATGGATAGCATAAGTTTTAATCAAAATATTTTTGGTGCGCCGGATAGGAGTCGAACCCATAACCTCCGGAGCCGAAATCCGGCGCTCTATCCAGTTGAAGCTACCGGCGCAATATAAACAATTTAAATTAATTTATGAATAATACAATTAAATTTTTGGTAGATATGAAAAATAATGGAAAAAGATTGGATATTTTTTTAACCGAAAAAATGAAAGATTATACTAGGTCATACTTAAAGAAAATAATTGAAAATAAACAAGTAAAATATAATGAATTGATATTAACAAGTCCTTCAACAAAAGTTAGATATAAAGATAAAATTAAAATCAATTTAATTAATAAAAAAATTGAGACTCTGACACCTAATAAAATTAAATTGGATATAATTTATGAAGATAAACATATTATAGTAATCAATAAGCCTAAAGGAATGGTTGTACATCCTGGTGCTGGAAATTATGAAAACACACTGGTCAATGCTTTAATACACAAATATAAAAAAGGTTTATCTGATCTTAATGGAAATTTAAGGCCTGGTATAGTTCATAGAATTGATAAAGAAACTAGCGGTCTACTTGTAGTTGCAAAAAATAATTTTGCTCACTCGAATTTAGGAAAACAATTTAGCAATCATACTATAAAAAGAAAATATATTTGTTTATCATGGGGTGTTGTTCGACCTCTTAATGGTAAGATAACAACATTAATTTCAAGGGATAAAAAAAATCGACAATTAATGACAGTAAGTGATTTTAACGGAAAAAAAGCTATTACAAATTATAAGACATTAACTGTTTTCAATATTAAGAATATTCCAAAGATAAGTTTAATTGAATGTGAGTTAGAAACTGGAAGGACACATCAAATAAGAGTTCACTTAAAATATAAAGGCACTTCTTTACTTGGAGATAGGCAATATGGAAAAAAAAATATTAAATTTAAAAAAATAAATAGTGAATTTTTTGAAAAATTAAACAAACTTTCTGGACAAGCTCTTCATGCTAAGTCACTTGGATTCACTCATCCAATAAAAAATAAATGGATAAGTTTTGACTCTGATCTTCCAGAAAGCTTTAAAAAATTATTGAATTTACTTAAAAATTTAAGCATTTGAAATAATAAAATTGTTATATAATTAAAATTATGAGCAAAAAAAATGAAATAAGCAATCTTCCAATTCCATCTGTTGGAGGGTTATCAGTTTACTTAGCTCAGATTAAAAAATTTCCTATGCTCGACGCTGAGGAAGAATACATGTTGGCAAAAAATTGGAGAGAAAATGGAAATTTGAAAGCTGCTCATAAACTTGTTACCAGCCATTTAAGATTGGTGGCAAAAATTGCTATGGGATATCGTGGTTATGGACTTCCTGTAAATGAGTTAATTTCAGAGGGTAATCTTGGTTTAATGCAAGCTGTTAAAAAGTTCGATCCAGATAAAGGTTTCAGATTAGCAACATATGCTATGTGGTGGATTAAAGCAGCAATACAAGAATATGTATTAAGGTCTTGGAGTTTAGTTAAAATGGGTACCACTTCTGCACAAAAAAAACTTTTTTTTAATTTAAAAAAAATTAAAAATCAAATTGCTCCTGGTCAAGAAGGTGATTTAAAAGAAGATCAGGTTAGTGAAATTTCAAAAAGGCTAGATGTAGACTCTCATGAAGTCGTTAATATGAATAGAAGGATGATGGGTCAAGAAAAATCACTAAATGATCCTATAAAAAGTGGAGAGTCGGATGAGTGGCAAGATTGGTTGGTTGATGATAGTTTAGACCAAGAATTAATAATTTCACAAAAACAAGAATACGACGATAAAAAAGAGCTATTGGATAACGCAATGAAAATTCTAAATGAAAGAGAAAAAGAAATTATTATAGATAGAAGACTTGCTGAGAAACCAAAAACATTAGAAGAACTAAGTAAAAAATATAAAATTAGCAGAGAAAGAATTAGACAAATAGAAACTAAGGCTTTTGAAAAGTTACAAAAGTCAATGATTAATGCGAGTAAGTCAAAAAATCTTTTACCGGCAAACTAATTTTGAAAGGGATCTTCTACTAAAATTGTGTCGTCTCTTTCAGGGCTTGTAGAGATACTTGAGATTTTTGCACCTACAAAATCCTCTAAAGCGTGAACATACTTTCTAGCATTTTCTGGCAAATCTTTAAAACTTCTAATACCTTGTGTTTGTGACTTCCACCCCTTAAAAATTTTATAAATTGGCTTAATATTAAATTGATCCTCTGACGCTGCAGGTAGGTAATCTATCTTTTTTCCATTTAACTCATAACCAACACACATTTTAATTTCGTCTAGTTCATCCAATACATCTAATTTTGTCAAAGCTATTCCATGAATTCCTGAAATTTTAATTGTTTGTCTTACCAAAACACCATCAAACCAGCCACATCTTCTTTTCCTTGCTGTTACAGTTCCAAACTCCTTTCCTCTTCTGCCTAAGCTTTCTCCAATTTCATCTTTTAATTCTGTAGGAAAAGGCCCGCTCCCGACCCTTGTTGTATAAGCTTTAGTTATTCCTAAAACATAATTTAATGTGCCAGCGCCAGTTCCAGAACCAGTAGCTGCCATAGCCGGAACTGTGTTAGAGGATGTTACAAAAGGATATGTTCCATGATCAACATCTAAAAGTATACCTTGTGCACCTTCAAATAAAATTTTTTTTCTCTCATTTTTATATAAATGAAGCTTAAGCCAAACTGGTTGGGCATATCTTAATATTTTAGGAGCTATCTGAAGTAATTTTTTCTTCAAATCATCTTTTTCAAATATCTTTTTATTTAAACCTCTTCTAATCGCATTGTGGTGAGACAAAACATTTTCTAGTCTTTTATCTAAATTACTCTCTGATCTTAAATCCATTACTCTTATAGATCTTCTTCCAACTTTATCTTCGTAACAAGGCCCAATCCCCCGTCTTGTAGTTCCAATTTTCCCTGTTCCTGCAGCGTCTTCTCTAATTTCGTCCATCTCTTGATGAAAAGGTAGTATGAGTGATGCTGACTCTGAAATCATAAAATTTTCTTCTGTTACATCAATGCCCTGTTTGCGAATATCTTCAATCTCATTTAGGAGTGCCCATGGATCAATTACAACACCATTTCCAAGTATAGAAATCTTACCTTCTCTAACTATTCCAGAAGGTAATAGTCTTAATTTAAATACTTTTTTATCAATTACTAAAGTGTGGCCTGCATTGTGACCGCCTTGAAATCGCACCACAACATCTGCCTCACTTGAAAGCCAGTCAACAATCTTTCCTTTTCCCTCATCTCCCCATTGTGAACCTACTACTACAACATTTCTCATTAATAAAATTTTCTATTTAAAGTTATGGAATTTAAGTGATTTATTGGACCATTACCTTTTCCTAAATTTAAATTTGATTTAATTGCTTCATTAACATATTTAATTCCAAGCTCACAGGATTTAATCAAATCTTTTCCACATGACAAATAAGTTGCAATGGCTGAGGATAGGGTGCAACCAGTTCCATGGGTATTCTTGGAATTATATTTTCTACTCTTAAATATTCTAGTCACTTTCTTAGTTATTAGTATGTCATACATCTTTTTTGATTTTAGATGACCTCCTTTTATCAAAACATTTTTAGCTCCTAAATCAATTAAAATTTTCCCAGCCTTAATCATATCGTCGGTAGAATTAATTTTTGTTTTAGTTAATATTTCTGCTTCAGGTATATTAGGTGTAATAAGTAATGTTTTTTTAATCAATTCCTTTTTAATAAAAACTATAGCAGCATTATTAATTAATTTTGTACCTCCTTTTGCGACCATTACTGGGTCAAGAACAACCTTTTTAATATTAGTTTTTTTTAAAGACTTTATTACTGCTTTAATAACTTGCTTTGAGTGCAACATACCAATTTTAGCTGCTTCAGGTTTAATATCTTTCGAAGAAAATTCTATTTGGTTTGAAATTTCTTGAGGTTTGATGCTTAAAATTGATTTTACTCCTGTGGTATTTTGAGCAGTTACCGCTGTAATTGCTGTCATGGCATAAGATCCAAGCGATGTAATGGTTTTAATATCTGCTTGAATTCCAGCTCCACCAGATGAGTCTGAGCCTGCGATAACAAGAATTTTGGACTTTGGTTTCATGCTTTATTGAATAGATTTTTTAACAATATTTATACACTTGTTTATCAAAGTACTATTGTGAGACTCGCACATAATTCTTACTTTGGGCTCAGTTCCAGATGGCCTAACGAGAAGCCGTCCTTTATTTTTTATAAGTTTATTAGCTAATTTAATTGCTTTTTTACATTGGGGAGAATTAATAATTTTTTTATCTTTTACTTTTATATTTAAAAGTTTTTGAGGAACCGACTTATATACCTTAAATATTTCACTAGCTTTTTTACCTTTTCTTAAAGCAAACAAAGTTTCAAGTGCAACTAAAAGGCCATCGCCTGTAGTAGCAAATTTACCTAATATAATATGTCCCGATTGTTCTCCTCCTAAGTTAAAATTATATTTTTTCATCATTTCTTTAACGTATCTATCTCCCACATTTGACCTTTTGAAACTAATATTCTCTTTTAAAAAAAATTTTTCAAGGCCATAATTAGACATGAGTGTTCCAATTACTCCACCTTGAAGAATTTTTTTCCTTCTCCACCTTTTTGCAATCATCGCGATAATTTGATCACCATCGATGATTTGTGACTTTTCATCACACATTATTACTCTGTCCGCATCTCCATCTAAAGCAATCCCCAGATTTGCTTTAAATTTTTTAACATTTTTTTTTAAAAGTTTTGGAAATGTTGACCCACATTTATAATTAATATTCAATCCATTAGGTTTGACTCCTAACGAAAAGACTTTTGCTCCCAGATCGGAAAGAATCTTTGGAGCAGATTTATAACCCGCGCCATTTGCGCAATCTATAACTATTCTCATATTCCTTAGGCTAAAATTACTTGGAAAATTGCTTCTCAAAATTTTTAAATATTTATTGTTTCCATCCTCTAGCCTTTTTACTCTACCCAACTGTTTTGGCTCGGACAAATGATTAAGAGTCTTTGTATCAATTAAGTTTTCAATTTTTTTTTCAATTTTATCTGATAATTTTAATCCATCTGGACCAAATAGTTTTAATCCATTATCTTGGAAGGGGTTGTGAGAAGCAGTAATCATTATACCTAGATTTGCTTTCATTTTCTTTGTTAACATTGCCAAACCATTTGTTGGTAATGGTCCTAAAGTAAATATGTGCATACCAGCAGATGCCAGCCCTGATACTAGTGCAGGTTCTAAGGTGTATCCGGACAACCTAGTATCTTTTGCAATAATTGCCGTCTGTTTTTTTTTCTTAAGATTTTTAAAATACGTACCTGCAGCTAAGCCAAATTTAAAAAATTTTTCACCATTAATATTGCCTAAATTGACTGTGCCCCTAATGCCATCTGTACCAAAATATTTCTTTTTCATTTACTAAATAATGTTTTAAATACCAAAAGCCCTTGTTTAACCTCCTCTACATTATGTACTCTGAAAATCTTTACTCCCTGAGTGTAAGAAAATACAATTGAAGACAAGGTTCCTCCAATTCTTTCTTTAGTATCATATTTTCCAGAAATTTGATTTATAAATCTTTTTCTAGAGGTTCCTATTAATATAGGATATCCAAGTGAATGAAATAATGAAATATTATTTAAAATTATCAAATTATGTTTCAAGTTTTTTCCAAAACCAATTCCGGGGTCTAGTATTAATTTTTTTTTATATCTGTCTCCATTAAATTTTTTGATCTCATTTTCAAAAAAATCATAAATATCTAACAAAACGTTATTATATTTAGGATTAATTTGCATTGTTTGTGGAGTGCCTTGCATGTGATGTATAATTTTCCACAAATTTCTATTTTTCACTATATTAAAAGTATTTGGGTCAAATTTAAAACACGAAACATCATTAATTATATCTGCTTTATGGCGGATAGAATGTTTTATTACTAAAGATTTTCTTGAGTCAATTGAAAGTAAAGTTTTTGAAAATTTTCTTTTAAATTTTTCAATTAACTTTTTAACCCTGTTTAGCTCTTTTGCTTGAGGCAAAGTAATTGATCCTGGTCTTGTGGACTCACCTCCTATATCGATAATATCTGCTCCAGCTCTTATCATGCTTGATATCTTGTTAAGAGCTTTATCATATGTATTAAACTTTCCTCCATCAGAGAAACTATCAGGAGTAACATTCAAAACACCCATTATTACATGTGTTTTATTATTTAAAAATTCTCTTTTAGTTGTTATTTTTTTTATATCTTGAAGTATTTTTTTTCTGATGAGTGGTGATAATTTTTTAACTTCTTTTAAATTTACAATTTTTGATTTTAAAGATTTATTATTCCTACTTAAAATTTCGATTTGATTGAAAGATATTGAATTGTCACCACAAAGTGGTAAAGATAATTTTTTTTTTACTAAATTCCTTGAGTTGCGACCATAAAAAAAATTACACGCACGAGTGTAATATTTTTTCATAGCTTTTATAATGCGGGTTTTGGCTTTAATCCTAGAGAACCTAAAGCTGAGGAGGTTTTTCCATCATCTTCGTCTTCCTCTTTAAAAGATCTTGAAGGTTTTATATTCTTAAGAATTAAATCTCTAATTTCATCGCCTGATAGCGTTTCGTAAATTAAAAGAGCTTTTGCTAATTTATGTAAATCATCAATTTTTTCAGTTAATACTTTTCTAGCTCTTTCGTAGCCAGTTTCTACTATCTTCTTAACTTCTAAATCTATTTTCCTCGCAGTTTCTTCGGACATATTTTGCTGTTTAGTTACAGATCTTCCAAGAAAAACCTCTTCTTCATTTTCACCATAAGCTAGTGGTCCTAATTCTTTACTCATACCATATTTTGTGACCATATTTTTTGCCATTTTTGTTGCCATATCAATGTCGGAAGATGCGCCAGAGGTAACTTTATCATGACCGAAAATTATTTCCTCGGCAATTCTCCCCCCCATAGCAACAGCTATATCTGAATACATTTTTTCTCTAGTAACTGATAATTGATCTCTCTCCGGTAATCTCATTACCATACCTAAAGCTCTACCTCTTGGTATTATCGTTGCTTTGTGAATTGGATCAGAAGCTTTTTCATTAAGCGCAACAATGGCGTGACCGCCCTCATGGTAAGCGGTAAGTTTTTTTTCATCTTCCGACATAACCATTGATCTTCTTTCAGCTCCCATCATTACTTTATCTTTTGCTTCCTCAATGTCTGACATCGTTACAACCCTTTTATTTTTTCTAGCCGCAAGTAAAGCTGATTCATTAATTAAATTTGCTAGATCGGCTCCAGAAAATCCTGGTGTTCCTCTTGCAATAGTTCTTAATTTTACATCTGGTCCAATGCTAATTTTTTTAATGTGTACTTTAAGAATAGCTTCTCTTCCAATTATATCAGGATTACCGACGACTACCTGTCTATCAAATCTGCCTGGTCTTAATAAAGCCGGATCGAGAACATCGGGTCTATTAGTTGCAGCGATTAAAATAATACCCTCATTAGTATCAAACCCGTCCATTTCAACTAATAGCTGATTAAGAGTTTGTTCTCGTTCATCATTTCCTCCACCTAGTCCTGCCCCTCTACTTCTTCCAACTGCATCTATTTCATCTATAAAAATAATACAAGGTGAATGTTTTTTACCTTGTTCAAACATATCTCTCACTCTTGAAGCACCAACTCCTACAAACATCTCTACAAAGTCTGATCCTGAGATTGAAAAAAAGGGCACGTTTGCTTCACCTGCTATAGCTTTAGCTAATAAAGTTTTACCTGTACCTGGAGGCCCAATTAATAATGCGCCTTTAGGAATTTTTCCGCCTAATCGACTAAATTTTTTAGGGTCTTTCAAAAATTCAACTATCTCTTCTACTTCTTCTTTTGCTTCCTCTACTCCTGCAACATCGTTAAAAGTAACTTTACCCTGTGCTTCGTTTAACAATTTCGCTTTTGATCTTCCGAATCCCATTGCTCCACCTTTTCCACCTTGCATCTGACGCATAAAAAATATCCAGACACCAATAAGTAAAAGCATTGGAAACCACGATAATAAAATTCCTAAAAGAGATGGCATTTTATCTTCTTGTGGGGCCGCTACAATGCTAATGCCCTTGGAAGAAAGTTTATCAACTAATTCTGGGTAATTAGGTGAATAAGTTTTAAAAGTTTTACCATCAGATAAAACTCCAGAAATATTATTACCTTGAATTTGAACTTCTACAACTCTTCCAGCATCTACTTCATCCAAAAAATTAGAAAATGGTAATGAGTTTCTCTCATTTTTTATGTTATTAGGATCCTGAAACATGTTAAACAATCCAACTGAAAGCAGGACTATTATGATCCACATTATCAAATTTTTTAAATTCATAATTATTTAGATAATCATTAATTTTTATTAAACAAGTATATTGTAATATTTAATAAGTTGTAAATAAGACAAAAAGCGTCGAATTGGCCTAAAAGATTAAACTTTTTCAACTTTTAGACACAAATTATCACCTTTTTTAAAAAATATACATCCGCCAAGAGTTGATCTCTTAAAATTTTCATTATTAAGATTTTTTATTAAATTATCCATCTTCTTAGATCTTAAATCATAGTAATTCTTTTTTAATATCTTAATAGACTCATTTAAAACAGCAATTTTGGTATCCTTGCTTAACTCTTTGTATTTTTTTATATTTATTGAGATTTCCCTATTTTTTTTTTTGATCAATTCTTTAAAAATATTATTAAGATATCCTTCTAGTGTCGTTTTGCTAAAAGACAAATTTTGAATAGATTTAAAAATTTGATCATATTTAATACCACTTTTCTCTAAGGGCTTCTTTAAATTTCTTATTTTTGTCCTTAAGTATTTTACACTTTTATTTGAGGGGTCTTTGAAGTATTTACCAAAAGTATTTATTGAGATTTTTTGTAAATATTTTTTTTTGGTATCTAATAACGGTCTAAACAGGCTTACTTGACTATTGATTTTACTCAGTGATTTCATTGAAGATAGTCCCTTCAGTCCGCTTCCTCTTGAAAGTCTTATAAAAAAAGTTTCAACTTGATCCTCCAAATTATGTGCTGTGAGGATAATTTTTATTCTATTTTTTTTACAATAATCTGAAATTAGTTTGTATCTTACATTTCTTGCTTCAGCTTGGATGTTTTTAGTAATTTTTTTTTTATTTTGAACAATACGTAAAATTATATTTTTTTTTTTTAAGAGTTTTTTTACTTGATTTGCCTCATGATAAGAATTTTTTCTGATGTTATGATCAACCAATACGTAGAAAAATTTAGTTTTTCTAAAAAAAGTGTAAGACTTTGTTAATGCGACTAATGCTAAACTATCTGGTCCACCTGATACAGCTACTACATATCTTTTTTTATTAAGATTATCTAATTTCTTTTTAAAATTTTGAAATATGAATGATAAATCTCTATAGTCTTGGAAGCCATTTTTAAGATTTACATTTGAATTTTTTTTGCTCATACTGAGCTTTTTGTAACACAGACTTGTTTGCTTTTGGATATTCTTTTTTAATTCCTGAA
>MDSZ01071475.1_pt1 | contig 12948 bp, 13 predicted proteins | sample 811201 | NCBI WGS metagenome assembly MDSZ01 (sample SAMN05326647, study PRJNA326480) | marine metagenome | isolation source: seawater | place: Indian Ocean: North | collected 2010
AGTGGAGTCAATCCATTTAAAATCATTTTTTATTGCTAATATAGAGTTTTCAAGTGCTAAATTTAGATTATTGTGAGCATGTAAACCAAGGTTAAATTTTCCATATTTTTTAAATCTTTTAATTATAAGTCTTAAAGAATTTTTTTTAAGCGCTCCTAGGCTGTCAGCTAAACATACATCTTCGACCTTATTTTTTTTTAAAAAAATACTAATTTTTTTTATTTCAATCTCTCTAATTTCAGAAATTTGCATTATATTAATAAAAACTCTAATTTTGTTTTTTTTTAACCACCTTATACATTTTGTTAATTTGAAAATTTCTTCAAAATGGCAAGCAAATCTTACAAAAGATAATTTTGGGTGAATTTTTAAAAAAAGTTTTTTTAAATTTTTAAGAGGATTTAGATTGTTTTTTTTAAGTTCAGCTGCGTTAACCATTACACCAATTAGTAAGTTATTTGGAATATTTAATGAGTCAATCAGTTCGTCTTTTGTGAAAGCTGTTAATCCCATTGGGTAATTTTTTTCAAAAAATCTAAAACCAAGTTCAACATATTTAATATGAGTTTTGCTTAAATTATTTAAGTAAGTTTGAATATTTTTTTTTGAAAAATCCCAATTATTGTAATAACCACCATCTCTTAAAGTACAGTCTAAAAAATTTAGTTTTGTGAAAGTGCTCATTTATTTAAGCTCATCTCTAATAAATTTTAGAGTGTCAATTTTAGAGTTATAAGCTAAATCATATTTTTTTACTTCTGATAAATATTCATCGTAATTCATTTCCAGTAGTTTCTTTACCCTTATTTCAAAGTTCTCATAATTTTTCGAGTCAAGCTTACAGATACCTGTTGCTGGAAACTCAGTTTGGTCTACCCAGTTACACCATAAAATTTTCTTTTTGAAAGCTATTGCTTCCTTAAGCATTGTAGAGTGTGATGCGATTATCAAATCACTTTTTATAACATTTTGAAAATTTTCAAATTTTTTTCTATTTGGGAATGATATCTCAAACTTCTGCCCTTTAAGTTGATTTTCATAGAAAATTTTTTCTACATTTTTATTCAATGCATTAATATCGTTTCTTCCAGAAAAAATTAATTTTTTTCTATTTTTTTTACAAAATTGGTGTGTGTATTTTGCAACTAGCCCTATATTTTCACTAATATCAGGAACATCAGGATATTCAGTATTTAAAAAGTAGTGGGCTTCAGATATAAGACAAATATCATAAGTTTTTTCGTCAAAACTAATTTTATTTATTTTAAAATACTCTTTCGCTGTAGCTGCATTAATTGAACCTATCGACTTTAATCTTGGAGATTTATTCTGATTTTTCTTGATTAATTCAACCTCATAATCACCAAATGTGAAATAATTTTGAATATAGGGAAAACAATTTAATACTGCCCTTGATCTATATGCATTTTGTATTGCAATGAATTTTATGCCCTTTTTTTCAAAAATATTTGAAATCAAATAAAAATCTGCTGAGTTATCAATAATAGTAATTACGACTTTTGGTTTTATTATCTCAATTAACGCGCATAAGTAATTCACCTTAAGACTTCTTTTGAAAAAATTCTTGATTAAATAAAATGCAATTTTTCTAGATAAGTATATATGTTTAAAATTTTCTATTCTCGTAGTCAAAATGTAGCTTTCATTTTGAGGTATTAATCTTTTGAATATTTCTGAACCTATGTCATCAAATATTAAATAATTATAATTTTTTGGGTTAGATAAAGTAAATTTTGCACTTAAAATTAAATTAAAAAAAATTCTCAATTTTCTAAATATTTTTAAATGAATAAATATCAAAAATTCTCTTTTTAACTTATTTTTAGGTAACAAGTAATAATTTAAATTTTTGAAGAAATCTTTAAAGTGGTCGGGAGTGATTAAAACTTGATTTTTTTTAGGATCTAAAAATTGACACTGATTTTTCATAAGATTTAGTTTACTTTTATTTTTTTTTCTAAAATGGCGAAGTTAAGACATGAGAATAGAAACTTGCTTGCCGAATGAGAAATATTTTGTTTAACTTGATTTTTTATGAGTTCTAATAATTTGGATTTTTTAATGAATTGATAAATAATTTTTGAATTTTTGAGATAACTAAATATTTTTTTTCTATCTCTCTTCGAAAAAAATGAGAAAAATGGTGAATAAAAACCAATTTTTTCTAAATTTTTTATAATCGAATTGTCTAACTTATTTTTAACTGTCTCTCTTAACAAGGATTTCGGTAAACCCTTGTACATAAAATAATCTTTTTTAGTAGAATAAATAAAGTCAAATATCTTATGTGACAAAAAAGGTGCTCTAGCCTCTAATGAATAGTGCATAGACACCAAATCATTTGCCATGTTTTGTGTTGGTACGTTTTGTATGAACAGATGTTGTAACATATTATTGTAAAAAATATCTTTTGAAAGTTTCTTTACCTTTAAAGATGATTTATCTTTAAAATAATTTTTTATTATTTGGTCATTTTCTATATAAAAATTCAGTCTATATAAATTTTTTTTCAATTTTCTTGAATTCAAATTTTTTAAATTTTTATTTCTTATAAATTTTTTAATATTGTTTTTCCAAAAATTATATTTTTCTCTGAATTTTTTACCTTTAAAAGAGAGTATGTGTGCTAAATAATTAACATAATAACCGGCAAATAGTTCGTCCCCGCCTACACCTGTAAGGATCATTTTGTTTTGGTCTTTTTTGATTTTTTCACACAATAATGCAAAACCTAATGAAGAGGTGGTTGGTAAAATGTTATAACTATTTTCAATTATACTTTCTAAAATACTGAGAGATTTAGCATTTGAAGATTTAATAAATTTGTTAGAAAATTTATTTTTTTTAATACTTTTTTTGATTAAATCAGTTTCATCATATTGTTTGTCAGAGGATATTAATGAGTATCCCTTAATTTTTGAATAATCTTTTGCGTAGGACGCTATAGTGTTTGAGTCTAACCCGCCACTTATAAGCATACTATTTTTAACATTCGATCTTACTCTCGTTTTAACTGTATATTTAATTAGCTTTTTCAAATCTTTAGATGCACTTTTAAAGCTCATTTTTTTTTGTTTAATTTTTAATTTCCAGAAATTACTTTTTTTAAACTTATTATTATTTATAGATATTTTAAGACACTCACTTGATTTTAATTGATAAATATTTTCAAAAATTGAATTTTCATTTAGTCCAATTGATTTATCTGGATATTTAATTAGAGATTCAATTTTTTTTTTATTAAATCTTAATTTAACGTTTGACAGTATGTTTAATGCTTTAATTGAATTGCTAAAATATAATTCATTATTGTTTTTAAAATAATAAAGTGGCTTCTCTCCAAATCGATCTCTGCTCAAAATAAGCTCATTTCTTTTAAAGTTGTAATAAGCCATTGACCACATACCATCAAGGTACTTAAAAGCTTTCTCACCATAAAAATTTAACATTTTTAATAGAACTTCTGTATCAGACTTTGTTTTAAAAATTATTCCCTTATTTTTAAGATGCTTTTTTAATTCTAAGTAATTATAAATCATACCATTGAAAATAATTGAACCTTCATTGTCAAAAAAAGGTTGATTTGAATTTTTATTTAAGTCGATAATTGATAATCTAGTATGAAGAAGCAGTATATTTTTTTTATTTATTTTTCTCTCAAATATTCCATTACTATCTGGGCCTCTTCTTTTGAGAGATTTTAAACAATCGTTAATTTTTTTATTACTTGGTCTATGATGATTTAAACCAATAAATCCTGCTATACCGCACATTTTAATCTTATTTATTTAAAGTCTTTTAAGTTAATTCTTTCAAGCTTATTTAAATTTTTTTTTGCTTTTTTATTAATTATTTTAAAAAAATATTTGGCGCTTAAACTTTTTGCTGGTCTTAAAGAAACTAAATCTTCTTTTCTGATAATTGAGTTCTTTTTGATATCCTTGTTTAAGTATAAACTTCTTCTAAAAGTGTGTATATTGCCAGAATCAATCTCCTCTCTTGTAGGTTTTTTTTTATCGGAACCTAGATATGTATTAATAAGCTTTATTTTTTTTATAAGATTATTTACCATTTTTGGCGTCAAAGAAATTTTATGATCTCTGAATTTTTTATTTTTTCTTGTATCTGTAAAATGGAATTCTAAAATATTGCAACCTAAGGTATAAGCTAATTCTAAAGGAAATTGACTTTTACCGTGGTGAGAATACCCAATTTCATATCCTAGTTTTTTTAAAGTTTTTACAGCGTTAAGATTAATTTCTTCATTTTTAGTTGGGTAAGATGATGTACATTGTAATAAAGCTATATTTTTTTTATTTTTATAAAATTTATCTGTACTTTTAATGAAATCTAATGTTGCTTTTACCTCATTGAAAGTTGAAAGTCCTGTAGATAATAAAATTGGTTTCTTGTATTTACATGTTTCGTAAATTTGATCGTAAGCAGTAAGATCTCCGGAACCAATCTTAAAGAAATTCATTTTTTTTTCAACCCATCTTAAATCATCTTTGTTCCATACAGATGATAAATAAACAAAACCTCTTTCTCTACATAGATCTGCGAGATACAAGTGTTGTTTTTTTGTTAATTCAAAATTTTTAAAGTGTTTGAATCTATTAGGAGATAATTTTTTATTTACTAAGGTATCGCCTTGATAGATTTGATATTTTATAACGTCAATATTGCTAAGGCACGAGAGATTTAATAATCTTTTAGCATATTTAAAACTACCTTCATGATTGCCACCTATTTCGGCGATCAATAATGGACCGTTTTTTCCTCTCCAGATCATGTTAATTTTATATTTTTGATAGCTTGCTGTAAAAAATATTTGTTTATAAATTTATTTGTTTATTATTACAAAATAATGAGGTTGCATAATTGCGCCGGAAAACTGTTCATTTCCAATGATTTTAGTAGCGAGAGGTCTTTTTTCATTTTTACTACTTTTTGAAATATTGGCTCTTGAGAAGTTATTGTCTTTGATAAATTGAATTTTTGATTTTGGAGATAGTTTTTTTAATAGAGCCTTTAAGTAGTCAAATGAGTGTATATTAAAATACGCAAAAGATCTGGGATTTCCATTTTTATCAAATTCATCTTTAGGCTTAACGTTTGTAGGCTTAAACCATTTGTTATTATGGACTAATTGAATTTTGTAAGAAACATCATATACAACGGTCCTTAGTATTAAAATTTCTTTTGAAATCCTTAATAATTCTTTTAAAGGTTTTGATATTTCTGGTAAATGAAGTATTACGTTACTTGAGTAAACTATGTCATAACTTTTTGATTTAAACGGCAATTTATAAATGTTTCCCTTAACAAAATTGACATTTTTATCTTTTTTCCACGCTTTTCTTCCTAATTTTAAAAAGATGTCATATGGGTCACACCCAGTATAGAAAAAGTTTTTTTTTATTTTTTTTTTTAAAGATCTGTAAAAATGTCCTGTTGCACATCCCACGTCCAAAACTTTATGATCTTTTTCAATAATTTTATTAATTATTTTTGCCATTGACTTCGAGACTTCCATTTCAGGAGATTTACCGATAGCTCTTTTATAATATACTTGAGCATTATTTTTATTTTCAGAATATTCTTCAATACATAATCCGTATTTATCAATATTTTTTTTCATTTTAATTTATTTTTTAAATCCCAATTGTTATTTTTTAATTGCCAAATTTCTTGGTTTCTGTGTTTATTAACTATTTCATCAAACTGATTTCGATTCAACTCTAAATATTCTAAAACATCTTTGATGTTCGTTTCGGGGAATTCATGGTCATATTTTTTTGCTAGTTCTATACCCTCTTCTCGGGACATTTGGTTATTTTGAATCATCCGACTTGCGTCTCTTGAGGCTCTACCAAAACCAAATTTTACGTATTGCATGTAATAATATAATTCGTCGATTTTATCATCCAAACTGTCAAAATCTGTAAAGGTGCCGTCAATTCTTTTTTCGGCTTTTTTGAAATTTGGAAGTTTTTTTTTTATGTATTCGTAGTTTTCTAACATACTCCATCTAAAAAAATGGCTAAAATAATAAGACTCAACTTTAAATTCTGAAAAATCACTTTCATTTGGAAATAAATATGCAGCAAGATCTTTTGTCTCAATTTCGTCATTACTCCAATTTTCTGGAAAATCTCCAATTAAATGCTCTATCACCTCTCTTTCATCTCTTTTTTTCTTACTTTCTTTATTAAGAACTAATCCACCATACTCACTCTCCCCATGCTCAGCATAGAATACAATTGGTATCTTGTAATTAATTGCTACGCGGACAGGAACAGAATTAATTCCAGCATCCCATGCAACTTTTGGATTACCTCTTTCTATAAAAAACCTTTTTGCTAATTTTTTTGCGACATCTTGATTTGGTCGAATTAATATACTATCAAACCCTTTTTTTAATAGAGCCTCTCTGTTGTGAACCCCTATCTCATTTACAATTAATGGAGAAAAAGTAACCAATAAAGGGTTAAGGCCATGTTCAAATTTTAATTTATATGCTATTGAACTGGAGTCTTTTCCTCCAGACCAGGGTACCACACAATCGTACAAGTTGTTTTTATTTTCTAAATTTTTGATCTTTGAAATCAAAGATGAAAATTCCTCTTTTCTTTTAGACCAATTTATTTTATTTTTTTCATCTCCATTTATGCAAGCATTGCAAACACCATTATCGTTGAAGACTATTCTTGGTCTTGAACTAGGCATCACACATCTTTTACAAAATTTAACCATTTTATTAGTTTATATTCTTATTAAGATATTTTTCTTTTTTAAGTATTTTTTTGCAGAATTAATACTTTCATCGGTAAAATGAAAAATATTCTGAGTACATGCTGCAGAAGTTTCTGTTTCATTTAAAAGATTTGAAATGTGATCCCAGTTACCAGCTCCTCCAAGAGCTAAAAATTGGCAATTGAATTTTTTAGTCAAATTTTTGATTACACCAAGATCATACCCTAATAAACTTCCGTCAAAATCAATATTGTTTATTAATATTTCGCCTGCTCCATTTTCTAAAGAAGACTTAATTGCATTTTCTGGTTTAATTTTAGTCAATTCTTTTCCACTATTAATAGCAAGATTATATTCTGAGTTCTCATTTTTTTTTATATCGATACTTTGTATTATAGATTGACTACCGTACTTTAAAGATATTTTAGAAATAATTTCCTGATTAAATATTAGTTTACTCCCAAGGATTATTTTATCAGCACCATTTTTAAAATAATCATCAGCATGTTCTACTTTTGATATGCCTCCGCCAACTGAAATAGGAACAAAACAGTTTTTTGAAAAATAATTTACGATTTCTCTAAAATTTGTAGAGAATTTTTTCTCTGAAATATCAATTAGAATAATTTCATCGATACTCCATAATCCAACAAAATTTTTAGTATATCTATAATCTGGAATAAACTTTTTTGTTCTAAAAAGTACTCCATCTAAAAAGGTCAAAGAAATTATAATTCTTTTTTTTAACATTTAACAGTTATTAAAGAAATTTTCTAAAAGTTTTAGACCATTTTTTTGACTTTTTTCAGGATGAAATTGAACGCCGTAAATATTATTTTTATTTATAGCTGATGTAAAATTAATTTGATAATTTGTTTCAGAAATAATGTCTGAATGGTCATGTTCATCTAAATAGTAAGTATGGGTAAAGTAAAAATCAGATTTATCAGGAATCCCGTTAAATAAATTATTTTTTTTTTTAAAAGAGCATTCATTCCAACCAACATGTGGAACTTTGATTGTTTTTGATACTCTATCTAAAGATTTAAATTTACCTTTTAATAAACCTAAGCCCTTTGTTTTTACTCCCTCGTCACTCTCCTCAAAGAGAATTTGATAGCCTAAGCAAATTCCTAATATTGGAGTTCTGTTATTCACTTTTTGAATAATAGTTTTATCTAAAGATTTTGATCTCAAAACTTCCATAAATTCAGCAAAATTACCAACACCAGGCAATAAAATCTTTTCAATATTTTCAAAATCTTTATTTTCAGTACAATTTCTAAAATTTAAATTAAGTTTTTCTAAAACAGATCTTAAGGATCCAAGATTTCCTATACCAATATCTACAAGTCCAATTAACATTTTAAATAAGATAATATTTTCTATACCAACTTATAAATAAAGAAATTCCTTTTTTAATATTTGTTTTAGCTTTGTAGTTAATATATTTTTTTGTTTGAGATAATTTTGAGAGAGAAGATGAAATATCTCCTTTTTGAAATTCCATAAAATTAATCTTTGCTTTTTTACCAAGTTGATTTTCAATTTCTCTTATGAATTCCATTAATTTTATTTTTTTTCCATTTCCCAAGTTTAAAATTTTAAATGGTGCTAAACTTTCTGATTGATTTAAACTTTTTGCATTCCATTTTTTGTTTCCAGTTGGAATTTTATAAATCAAATTAGATATTGCATTAACGATATCACCAACATAAGTAAAATCTCTGGAGTGGTTTCCGTGATTATAGACATTTATTGGTTTTCCTTTTAAAATATTTTTTACAAATAGAAATAAAGCCATATCGGGCCTTCCCCAAGGCCCATAGACTGTAAAAAATCTCAAAAAAGTTATTGGAATATTGTATAGGGACGAATAAGCATGTCCAATTAGTTCATTGCTCCTCTTGGTTGCTGCATAAAATTGGGTAGGGTGACCCGTCGCAAAATTTACATCAAACTTGCTTATATGATTATCTCCATAAACACTGCTGGTACTAGCTGAAATAAGATGCTTAACCTTGAAATTTTTACACGCTTCAATAATATTATAAAAACCTTTTAAGTTTGTTTCAAAATATATGTCAGGATTTTTTAATGAATGTCTTACTCCTGCCTGAGCGGCTAAATTTACAACAGTATGAAACTTGTGCTTTTTAAATAAATCATAAATTTTTTTTTTATTAGCTATATTGAGTTTGTAAAATATAAATTTATTATTACATTTTTTTTTTAGATTTTTAATTCTGTCTCTCTTTAACTTCGGACTATAGTAATTATTGATTGAGTCTATTCCATATATTTTAATTGATTTGAATTTTTGATGTATCTTTAATGTAGTATGATAACCAATAAATCCAGCGGCACCGGTAATTAAGATATTCATTTCTATAAATTCTCTAAAATTTTTAGAATCCTTTTAGTTTTGAAGTTTATCATATTATTTGTTCCAATTTTTTTACAAAGAATATTTACTTTTTTAATGTCGGATTCTGTGTCAATGCTAAATTTTTTATTTCTTATTTTCGACAAAAACTTATCTTTGAAATTAAATATTCTATAATTTTTTGAATTTTTGTAAAAGAAGTTAAAAATATGTTCTTGTTCGTTTTTACTGATTTTAGATTTTTCGAGGTCAAAAAAAACTTTTGATATAGCAACTTCACATGCCAAACCTGCAGGAACAGTTTTTGGAAATTGATTAGTTACAATATCAAATTTTTTCTTTTTTAAAATGTGAACCATTTTATCGATCAATTTGTAGTCAAGATAGGGTCTATCCGCGTTTATTCTTACAAAAGCTTTAAGTTTAAATTTTTTACAACACTTAATTGTTCTATCGAATACATTTTCTAAATCACCTCTGAAATATTTTATATTTTCATTTTTACAAAATTTAATAATTTTATCATCTGACTTATGAGATGATGTATTAATGATAATTTGATATTTTAGAGAAGATTTTTTTACTCTTGCGACAATCAATTTTAATAATGGTATTGTGCAAATTTTTTTCAATACTTTATTTGGCAATCGTTTAGAGCTTGACCTAGCAAAAATTATTATTCCTAGCCTTCCCATTTGAAATTAAATCTTGAAATAATTTACGTATCTAGATTTTAATGTATTTCTTGTGTCAAAAATATATTTCGCATTTTTTGAAATTAAATTATAATTAAATTTACTATGATCAGTAAGAATTAATATAACTGGATATTTTTTAAATAAATTAGATGATAATTTTTTACTTTTTAAAATTTTATTCCTAAATACAATTTTATCTACATAAGGATCTGAGTAATCAAAATTATATCCTTTTTTTTTTAGAATGTTTGCTATTTTGAATGCTGGAGACTCTCTTGTGTCGTTGATATTTGCCTTATAAGCTACTCCAAGTATTAAAATTTTTTTCTTTGGCAATTTTATCCTTTTTTTTTTTATAAATTTAATAACTTGATTTACAACCCAAGAAGCAATTTGTTCGTTTATTAGCCCTGAATATTTAATTAATTTAAGATTAAATTTATTCTTTTTTGCTAACCAATGGAGATAAAAAGGGTCGAGAGGTATACAATGACCTCCATAGCCGGGACCAGGGAGGAATTTAGTGAAACCAAAAGGTTTAGTTGCTGCAAGATCTAAAGCTTCGTTTATATCAATATCTATTTTGTGTAGAAACATTTTTAACTCATTCACTAGTGCGATATTTATCGATCTAAAAATATTTTCAATCATTTTAGAAGTTTCAGCCAATTTTAAACTTGATGCTAAAACAACCTTATTAGAAATGTTTTTGTATAATATCTTGCCAAGAAACTTACAATTTAATGAGTAACCTGAATATATTTTTGGAGTGTTAGATAAGTTATACTTTAAAGTTCTATCTTTTATTTTAAGTTCAGGGCTTATCCTTTCCGGGGAATACACTAAGAAAAAATCTTTAGATAAATTAAATTTTTTCTTTATAAGAAAATTCTTAAAAAGCTCTTCTGTTGTTCCAGGATAAGTTGTGCTTTCTAAAGAAATTAGTTGTCCCTTTTTAAGGAAATGATTGCTTTTTTTAATCGCGCTCTTAACAAATGATAAATCAGGCGTCAATTTTTTAGTTAAAGGTGTGGGAACTGCTATAATAATTACATCTGCCATACTTATCAATTTATAATTATTAGTTAAAACCATTCTCTTTTTTTTTGGAAATTTATTTAGTTTATTTTTGTCATTATCGATACCGATAGTTGAAAACCCCTCTTTATAAAATTTTTTTATCAAAACTTCTCCAACATAGCCAAGTCCAATTATAGATATTATAGCCTTTTTACTCTCAATTTTTTTTTTTAATATATTGAAATAATTCATGTTTTTAATTTACAAATTTTTTTTTGTGTAATGTTAAACAGTTTCTCTAAAGAAACTACTTGGGAAATATTTTTTTTACTTAAAAAATAGTCAATAATTTTGAGTCTTGTTTTTAAGATTTTCAATTTATCATTGCTCAAATTTTTTCCATGTTTTCGATAATAGAATAATGGTTTTTTTAAATGAAGAATTTTAAGATTATTCAAATTCATTAAAATCCACAGGTAATATCCATCTTGCCTATCAAATAGATCGTTGTAACCTCCAATTTTTAAATAATTTTTTTTGTTTATTAATGAACACGCGCCATGAGCCGGGGTATCCATTAAGTTGTACTTTTTTTTATGATTATACCTAAATCTTGATGAGATTTTTGATTTATTATTAACATAATAATAATCACAAAAAATAAGACCATAATTTTTATTATTTTTAAACTCATTAATCATTAGTTGTATTGCCTTATGATCCAAAAAATCATCAGCATCTAACCTCAATATAAAATCACCTTTTGACAACTTAATAGCTTTTAATGATGACTTAATTAAACCTCTTTTTTTATTATTATTAATTATCTTAACTTTTTTATTTTCTTTAAATTTCTTTAATATTTCATGTGAATTATCATTAGATGAATCGTCTATAATAATTACCTCAATGTTTTTATATGTTTGGTTGAGTGCACTAAGAATAGCTTTTTCAAGATATACACCGTAGTTTCTGTTAGTAATATAAATTGTGACTAATGGATTTCCCATAGCTCCGCACTTTGCAAAGAGTCTATAAAAACTTTTACATTCATATTTCTAGTTAAATAGAATTAAATAAATATTTTTCTTTCTTAATTAATGTATTTAATCCTTCAATTTCGATTCTCAAATTATTTTTCTTTATAGAGAGAATTTTAAAAATTTTGTTTAAAAAAGGACCAGATAAAAATTTATATGATTTTTTCAAATCTAATTTTTTATTAAAAAAATTTTTGGATATTGCTCCATTTTCATCCTGCATCTCTTTACAATAATTAATGAAATTTTTAATTTCTTCTTGAGAATTTTTAAAGTTTTCTAGAATATATTTAAGTCCTTTAATAAATTTAAGATGACCATTTATAATTTTTTTATCATTAAATTTTTCATGGTAACAGAAAGCATAGTCATCTAATAAGTCTACCGTGTTATTTACTAAGCGATTTTTTTTATAGCTTTGTAAAGTAATCTTAGGTCGAAAAAATTTACATTCATTTCCAATTTTTTTTTTCATTTCATTTTGAAAAAAAATAAAAGACTCTTTTTTGAATTTTGCTACAATCCACATTTATTCTAATTCTTTCTTCAACTCATCATATTCTTGCATTTTTCTTTTCATAAAATTCAATGTGAGCTTCGTTTTTTGTTTTATTCCCATCGGTGTCAAAATATATAGATATCTCTCTTTGTTAGGATTTTGCTTAAAGTTTTGTATTTTAATCAAGCCTTTGTTTTTCAATTCATTGAGAACAAAATTTATTTTACCTAAGCTAATATTTAAATTTGAAGATAGCTCACGTTGACTAGCTTTTGGGTTTTTTGATACTTTCCTAAGTATTTCAAATTCTTCTTGATTTATTTTCATAAGTTCATTAATGTTCAAATAATGAACAGTATCGTTCATAATTTGAACGCTGTCAAGTAATTATTTATGAATTTTACTGCTAAAATTTCTTTTCTTGATGGCTTGGGTAATTTAAAAATTATAAAAGGTAAATCAAATTGGTTTTAATGGGAAAAAAATGACTTTAAAAAAAAATTTGATAATAAATCAAAAGATAATCAT
>MDSZ01045438.1_pt1 | contig 12946 bp, 11 predicted proteins | sample 811201 | NCBI WGS metagenome assembly MDSZ01 (sample SAMN05326647, study PRJNA326480) | marine metagenome | isolation source: seawater | place: Indian Ocean: North | collected 2010
AATCTTCATTATTTATACCTTTAATACTAGACATTGCATAATTATATTTGCAAATTTTCAACAGACGTTGCGTTTCAGTATTATGTGAGCCATGTGGAAATGAGATACCAGATACTGATTCACCTATAATCTCTTCTATCATTTTTTTACTTTTCTTGAGCTCAAATAATTGTTGGTGATTATTCAAAAGGCCAAGTTTGCTATGACTATATCCGTGAGACCCAATTTCAGCATTTTCGAGTTTTGCTATTTCATTAATATCACTTCTAGATAAATAATCCTCTTGATCAATATATGCAGATGTAAGAAATAACGTAAAAGGCATTTTATAATTATTAAGTATATCTATGGCATCAAGAGTATCCTTGTAACCATCATCTATAGTTATAGATATTGATTTTTTCGAGTCTTTCAGAGATTCAAATGCATGGATGACTTTATAATTATCTTTTAAATACTTCATCTGCTCTTTAAACTTATTTATTTCCATACTTATGCCATAAGTATCATGTTTAAGTCTCATTCCAAATGCATGATAAATTAGTGATCTATTACCCTCTCTTTTAATGTATCTTCTAAATCCATTAAAATAAATAAAGCCCAAAATATCTTTGATAATATTTTTGAAATTCATAAATAGTTATTAGGATTAATGCTTTCAGAATTCATATTTAATCTTTAACTCGATTATAATCTTGATGTGTTCCTATATCTGCCCACTCCTCAAACAAAGGATAAACTGCAACATCATTTTTTTTAATATATTGATTAATTAATTCAGGCATATCTAGCTTTTTATTATAAGGAATATTTTTTAATACCGCAGGATTAAATACATAAATCCCAGCATTTACCAGATAACTCTCAAGAGGTTTTTCTTTGATACCAGAAATTTTATCATTACTCATTTCAATGACTCCATATGGAAGTGTAACATTATGATTAGCGGCACAGAGTGTCATTGAATATTTAGATTTTATATGAAAATCAACTAATTTACTGAAGTCTATATTAGTAAGAATATCTCCATTAAGAACAATTATAGGTTTAATTATTTTTTCTAAATCAAGAAGAGATAAAGCGCCTACTGTCCCTAATATTTTTTTTTCATGTAAATATGATATATTAATCCCAAATTTAGATCCGTCTGAAAAATAATCAGTTAGCTTATGAGATTGATAATTGACAGAAATAACAATATTATAAAATCCATTTTTCTTCAACCCCTCAATAATTCTCTGTATGATTGGTTTATTTTTAATTTTTAACATTGGCTTAGGAACAGAAGCTGTAAGGGGTAGTAATCGTTTACCTTTACCTCCTGCCATGATAATAATCGTATTATCCCTTTTATAATTAATTTTATGATCTAATATACACAAATTTAGAGGTTTCATATCTTTATCTAATATAGGTATTGGGAGATTATATTTTTGCATTAACTTAATTAAGAGAGTTTTATTATCAGTCTTTGAATACTTTGGTCTTTTATTCATGACGTCCTTACATTTCAATGAAAGAGTATTATTATTAAGTAAACCTCTTCTAATATCTCCATCGGTCAAAATACCTGCAAGTTTACCATCACAATTTATAACCAATGCTAATTTTATCTTCGCTTTATTAATCACTTTAATAGCCAAAAGAAGGTCATCAGATTCCTTAACAATATTTTTTTTAGGATTTACTAATATTAGTTCTTTCATAATATATTGAATATTTGTCTGTTTAATATAAAAAGGAAGTATATAGTATTTAATTTAAACTATTCATTTTAGATAAATTAATTATCCTTCAGGTATTATAAATATCTGTTTTATAATTTTCCAGATTATGGTTAAACCATTTAATAGTTTTTACTAATCCAGCTCTTAAACCGCGTTTACCTTTAAATTTTGGCTCCCAGTCAATTAATTTCTTTGCTTTATTTATATTTGCCCTTAATCTATCAACCTCTCCTTTTTTAGGTCTAACTCTTTTTTCTTCAGAGATAATTTTAGATCGTGTATTTGTTAAATCCATTATTATATTTGTTAATTCTTTTATAGATATTTCGTAACCAGATCCAATATTGATAACTTCACCAATACTTTTTTTTGATTCAGAAATACTAATAAAGCCAGATACTGTATCATCAACATAACAAAAATCTCTAGTAGGATACAGAGAACCAAGTTTAATATATTTTTTATTCTTAAGTGCTTGGGTAATTATAGTTGGTATGATAGCTCTCATTGACTGTCTTGGGCCATAGGTGTTAAATGGTCTAATTATAGATACTGGAAGATCATATGTACTAAAATATGAATATGCTATTTGATCTGCACCAATTTTACTAGCTGAATAAGGTGATCTCGAAATAACAGGTGAATTTTCAGAAATTGCCACCATATTAGTCTCTCCATAAACTTCACTGGTAGACGTATGTATGAAACTCTCGATGTTATTTCTTAATGCTGATTCAACAAGGTTTAATGTTCCAATAACATTCGTATCGACATACGAATATGGTGATTTATAGGAATATGGAATTGCAATAAGTGATGCTAGATGGAAAACTATATCAATATTTTTACAACAATCACTTACAAATTTGCTATCCCTAATATCACCTGACACTACATCGATTTCTTTAATTAGTTTATTATCTAGCGACTCTAGCCAACCCCAATTATTAAAAGAATTGTATAATGTCATCGCTCGGATTGAACAATTTTTCTCCAGTAATTTTTCTACTAAATGAGAACCAATAAATCCCTCTGAACCCGTTACCAAAATTTTTTTATTTTTTAATTTATTAATCATTTATTTGCAATCTCCTTTCTTTAATAGTTTTAGAAGTTAGTTCATAAACTTTATCACAAAGATTGTGAGCAGTAGTTCTGTGTGTAACTAGTAAAATCGTAATCTTTGGGAAGAATTTTTTTATATTTAATAAAACTCTTTGTTCTAAATCTTCATTTAATGCATTTGTAGATTCATCTAATAACAAAATCTCTGGTGATCTATATAAAGATCTAGCTAATAAAATTCTTTGTTTCTGGCCACCACTTATATTCATTGCATTATCAGATAGTATAGTATCCTCTTTATTTTTAAGACTACTAACTAAGTCTTCAAGTTCTACAATTTTAGTTATTTGAAAAATTAAACTCAAATTAATTTGAGATGGATGAACACCATAGGCAATATTCTCCTTATACGACATGCCTGTTAAATGCATATCTTGAGAAACATATCCAATTATTGATCTCATATTAATTATGTCACTCGTAGATAGAACATTATTATCTAAAATAATTTCACCATCAAATTTTGTATGAAATCCTAATAGGATATCTAAGATTGTTGTTTTTCCCTGGCCACTTCCTCCTGTTAAAGCAACTATCTCAGATTTCTCAATTGAAATACTTGCATTATTTAAAATGAGATTTTGATCATGATAAAATTTAATATTTTTTATTTCTAGTTTATCTTGAAACGACATCAGTTGCTTTTTTGTAGATCGAGATTCTTGAAGATCATATATGTCTTTAATAATATTTGTTGAAGGTGAATTGAATAGTAAAGAAGTATAATTCTGATAAATATGCTGAATAAGTGGAAGTATTCTATAAGCTGCAATAATAAAAATACCAATGACTGGAGATTCCTCGATAATATTATAATTTTGAGAGAAATAGTATAATCCTAAAGCAAAAATCCCACCGAAAATAATTATCTCTAGTATATATTTTGGCAATACAGACATGAGTGTTGATTTTGCAGTAAGGAAGGAAAATTCTTTAGTTGGATTATCTAGTTTTTTTAAAAAAGATTTTTCTACCTCATAAAACTTAACATTTTTAATATCAGAAAATGCGTCAGTAACATATTTATATTTTTCTTTATTCATGAGTATTTTTGTATTTCCATAATTTTTAATTTTTTTCCTGATTGTTTTGTAAATAAATAAATATACTAATCCTAAAATAACTACTGTAGCTAGAAATATATAATGGTTTACAGTCAGTAGAAATATTGAAACAGATATAACTATGATCAACTTTGAGAGGAATTGCAATGCTGGAAGGATTACAAGATCACAAACTACCCCTGTTTCATGAAGAATATTTTTGCTTAAAAAGGATGCGTTATTCTTCAAATAAAAGTCATATGACTGATATAAGTATTTTTCAATAACTTTCATAGATATTTTATGTTGTTGATATGCAGTAAATCTGACAGATCTCCACAGTACATATGCTGACAAGAAATTACTTAGAGTAAATAATATAATTATTGTGACACCTATTATCAAAGTTGCATCATAAGCGGATAAGTTTAGTAATCCTATAATTTCCATATATAATACGTTTCCTGTAACAATTTCAGGACTCTTAAATAAAGTAATAAAAGGAGCTATTGAGGCTATACCAATCACTTCAATGAATCCAGAAATTATAAATAAAAATAGAAGGATTATGAGTTGATACTTATCATCTTTATCAAGAAGATCTAGAAAATTTATCATTAGAAATAGTTAGAATATTATTTTTTCGTGTGTGCTACGAGTAGATAAAAGAAAGATATAACAATCCCAAAAAACAATCCTAAAATTAAAATAAAAGACCGTCTTGGAGAATACTTTTTTGTTGGTGCTAGTGCTTTCTGATCTATTTCAGCCACTCTTACGTCAGAATAATTGACTTTGACCAGAGATGTTGTATTTAATTCAGCTTCAAGTGACCTTAGGTTCGGAATAAAAGGATCATCTGAAATACGATTTCGTAATATTTCTATTTGAGTTTTCAGAGCATTTGTCCCAAAAAGATATAATGGCATTTCTGTTATTTGAGTTGGTCCTGAAACAGCGCTATGGTCCATGATAATTGTTTGATTTGTCAGATTAGCATTTGAAGGCTGGGTAATATTAAGTTCCTCTGCTATTAATAATGCTTCTTCAAGTCTAGTTATGTTGTCTGATCTAATTTGTTTTGCTTGTTCCTTATGACTATCTATTGCTGATTGAATTTTTTTTCGGTAGTTTTCTATTGAAGTATTAACACCATCTACAATTCTTTTAGATGTCTCGCGTTCAACCATTTGAACATAATCATTTAACCATTTTGCAGCGAGATTTGGATCAGTATGAAGAAAAGAAACATTAAAAAAATCTTCTTGACGAATATCTCTCGATACATACTTTGACTCAACACTAAATCTCAACATCTCATTAAATAATAGATTAAATGCCTCTTCTGGATCGGTATCAAAATAATCATATATTTTGTTTTTAAAAAAGAACTTTCTTTGAAATTGACGAGATTGGGCATTTTTCATAAAATCGAAATATATATATTGCTGCTTGAGAACAAGCTGACTATCTTTTGCGATTTGGGTAGCAAAATAATTTAATGGTTGAACATATTTGTCTTGTGGTGGAACTATATATATTTGTGCTCTATATAGATTTGGAAGTGAAAACGCATAAATAGACGATAAAACAATACTTGTTAATAATATAAACAAAATGTTGCGTTTTTTATTTAAAAAGGTTTGATATAAACTGCCGATGTTAAGACTATCATTCATTTTTATTCACTATAGATTTATTATTTTTTAAGCTTTTAATATCTCTCTCCAATCTCTCAAGTTCGTTTTTAATTGTATCATATTCTGCAGATTTTCTTCTAAAAAATTCTATCGTTAAAACAGTTTTTTCTTTTATACCTGTTGGTGTTAAATAATATGCATATGCAAGTTTATTTTGATTATTTTTAAAGTTTCTCACTTTTATAGCCCCTTTTTTTATTAGAGCATTTAATAAAAAATTAATTCTTCCAAGACTAATTCCCATCTCTTTTGCTAATTCTCTTTGGCTGACATTTTGCTTATCCTGCAAATACCTCAAAAGCTCTAAGTTAATATATTTGTAATCTTGTTTATTTTCTTTCATAGTTATTATTTATTTAATAATATAAAGTTTTCTTTTTTCCAAATCGATAGAGATTTCTTCTTATCAGTTTCTGTTAAATTACATGAATCATTTAAATTAATTAGAGGGTTACTAAGATTAAATGGCTCTAAAGTAAAATTAATTGGTCGCCATCTATCACCTAGACGAAGCTTGTCACCTAAGAAACCTGTAATATTGTCTTTAATAGATGGAAAGTTTGTTATACCAATAAATCTAAAATCGCTATCTTGTAAGTTTTTAATGCATAAATGAATATCTGATTCATCAAGATGATTCAGCATATCTCTAATGATGATAAAATCAGTTTTTGGTAATGAATCGTTTATTAGATTTTTTACTCCAAAACTAATATTATCGGATTTATATTTTTTTGTATTAGATATAATTAGTTCTTCAACAATATCGTATCCCTTATAATCAATATTATTAAGATCGAACGTTGACATCCACTGCCAATCTCCACAAGGTATATCAATAATTGATGATATATTATTTTGCAAAATAAATTCCCTCAATTCAATTTTTATTTTTTCAGTTGAAACTGCATTTGAGCCAGATCCAGATACTGAGCCATTCTCGATATTTTGCCAATATTTAGATTTATATATATACTGAAATTTTTTATTTTTTGGTAAAAAAGAAATTCTCCAAAATTTATAATAATCATATATTAATAGTCCTAATCTTTTTAATTTATATCTAATTTTCAAAATCATTTTTATATACTGGATCTATTTATTAGTTTATGCAGATGCAGATATCCGATTATTCGTGAAAAATCAATTACAATTCCAGTGATAGGTAAAATTAATAGTAGTTGAATATTTAAAATCATTTCATACGAAGATTTTATTAGCGGTAATACATAACCTCTTAATATGAAATAAAACAATCCTATTTTCATAATATAATCAATATTAGTAAATAAAATAAGCATAGTTATTCCAATAATATAAGCAAACGGCTTAAAATCATTTTTAACTTTCCATGCATTTTCAGAATATTTAGAAATTTTAAAGAAACCGCTTACAAAAGAATCACAATATTCAACCCCTATATACTTAAAGACAATAGATTTATTAATAATCCTTTTAATACCTAAATCATTAATTTTATTTATAAAATCAACATCATAATTAGCTCTGACATCAGGTAAAAAGTAGCCTACTTTCTCTATCAATGTTCTCTTTATTAAAGAACCTGGTAAAACTGAGGTGTAAGATTTAAACCCGTAAGTATGAGCAACAAAAGACATATCTATTATGTTTTTACCTTTAGTGAAAAATTGTGGAGAAACTATTTGTGTATTGGTTTTTTCCATAAGTTCATAATTACTCTCCAACCAATTCTCAGGGATATTTAGACCACAATCTGTATATGCAATAATATCTGAGTTTGATTTTTTTACACCAAGGTTAATTGATGTACTAGGACTCATTAAGCCAGATTTATAAAATTTGATATTACAACTTTGATTATTTTTTGCGAATAAATCAATAATTGATGTCGAATTATCTGTAGACCCTGAATCTATAAATATTATTTCATTTGGCTTAATACTTTGATTTTTAAGTGAATAGAGAGTTTGCAATAAAGTGTCTGATTCGTTGTAGTACGGTATAACTACTGATATATTCGTTTTTTTTAATACTGAGTTTGTAATGATTGTATTTCTCTTATAAGTCTATTGATATTGATTTTAGACACGCTACCGCCATATCGATTTTTCATCGATTCTGCCCTAGACATGTTCTTGATTATATAATCTTGTGAACCAAGTCTTTGTTAACCAATACTTCTATGGGTCGGTTTAGTATCTCCAAAAGCACTTTTGCTCTATTCTTGCCACAGAATTCTCTAAAAACACCATGAATTCCAGAATTCAATGTTTGACAAATTACTTTATTTCCATTCCTTAAATTATTGATATATATATTATCTTTACATTTCTCGACAATATCGGTTATTACATTATTATCAATCAAATGAGGTAAACCTGTATCAACTGAGGTTAAAAGCCTACTTACACCATATGTGTTATTGATTACTGCTATATTTTGACAAAAATCATCTTTTTTTATAAATATATATGATGTGAATAATACTTCTGATCTATTAATCCATCTTGAATTTACTAACTTCCTTCTACTTATTCTTGGTAAAAAACATGTAAACCCTTGATTTTTAAGGTTTAATTCTGCACGTTGCTCTTGATTTGCTTTGGTTTTTATAATAAACCACATACTGTTCACCCCCTGAACATGAATATGATATATTAATTAGACAATATTTACAATAATATGTTCACCAAATAAACACATCATTTATTAATTAGGAGATTTTTTTCCAATAGAGAAATAGATAATTCCTGAATTAATCATAGTTTGTTCGTCATAGATATTTCTTCCATCAAATATAACAGGAGATGACATTCTTTTTACAATCTCTTTAGGATTGACAGACCAAAATTCTTTCCATTCTGTACAAATTATTAAAGCATCAGCCTTATTAATTGATGACAAAGATGTCTTTTTCTCAACATAATGATTTTTATATGATCCAAATAATGTCGATAAGGAAGCAACAGGATCATATGCAAAAACATATGACTTAGCAGATAAAAGTTTTTCAATTATATCGATACTAGGAGCAAAACGAGTATCATCAGTATTTGGTTTAAACGAAAGCCCCCATATAGCAATTTTTTTATTTTTAAGATTATTATTAAAATATTTTTTAATTTTTGTGAATGGCAATATTTTTTGTCTATTGTTAAGACTATCTACTGATTCTAAGAGTTTAGGTTTATAAGATTTCTTTTTCGCTGTATGTATAAGTGATTTTAAATCTTTTGGAAAACATGAACCACCATAGCCACAACCAGGATAGAGAAAATCATGACCGATTCTAGAATCTGCACCTATACCCTTTCGAACAAAATCAATGTTTGCATTAACTGATTCAGATATATTTGCAATTTCATTAATAAAACTAATTTTAGTTGCAAGCATAGCATTAGATGCATATTTAGTTAGTTCTGCTGACCTAATATCCATAAATTGAATTTTGTCAGTTTTACGATTAAATGGCGCATAAATTTCTCTGAATGTTTTATGCAACGAATAATCGTCAGTACCAATTATTATTCTATCTGGTTTAATAAAATCATTAATCGCACATCCTTCTCTTAAAAACTCAGGATTAGAAACAACTTTAACTTTTATCTTATATTTAGAATTTTTTTCGATTAAGTTTTTAATAATTTCATACGTTCCAACAGGCACAGTTGACTTTTGAACTATAATTAAGTTTTTTTGTGATATTTGTGAAATAGATTTACATACCAGTTTTAAAGATGTTAAATCTGACTCGCCACTTTTTTTTGGTGGTGTATCAACGGCTATAAATATAATTTCAGAATGATCAATAGCTTTAGAATAAGATGAAGTAAATTCTATTCGTTTTTCTTTAAGATTTTTTTCTAGGTACTCACATACATTGTTTTCATAAATTGTTGGTTTACCGGAATTAAGAAGCTTTACTTTTCTTTTATTATTATCTAAACATACTACATTGTGTCCCACAGAAGCAAAACATAATCCTGTAACTAAACCAACATATCCAGTTCCAATAATAGTTATTTTCATAAATTTTTCTCTCTAGCTAATTTGCTCAAAACTCCAGCAAATACCATAATAGTTATGGTCATAAACAATGTAGATTGCTGATGAGATAGTATAGCATGAGTTAACATATTTGAAGCATAGGTTAAAATAACAATCTTACCAATAAAAGATATGGTTAAAATATCTCTAGAGGAGATATTTTTATAATGATTAAAAAACCAGTAAGAAATTATGACAAAAAAACATAATGCTACAAAACCTGTCACTCCCAACTTTGCAAATAAATCAAAATACTGATTATGCGCATGATTCATGCCTGCGGTCAGATCATCAGATGCTGGTCTTATAGGCAATATGACTCCATTATCTATCTGAATTTGTAGCTCTTTATTGAAGTTTGATAATCCAATACCCTTAATCGGAGAATCCTTGATCATATTCAGAGATGCTTTCCATATTATCAGTCGAGGAACAATACTGTCCTTATGTTTCCAGAAATGACCTGAATTATTAGTTATATAATTATAAGTAGAATTATAGCTATTAGAAATTCTAACTGGTAAGTTAGATAAACTTATTAAAAATAATACAAGAATTGAAGATAAAAATATACTAGAAGGTTTTAAAATAAAAATTTTTTTTCTATGATTACTGATTAATAGAAAAAATATAACAATAAGTAATGTCAAAAATGATGCTCTTGTACTTGCTATCGCTATAACGCTCAAAGTTAATACTATGCATATTAGCGATAATATTCTTCTTCTGTCATTAAAATAGAAAAAAGAAATTAAAGATACTAGAAAGAATATCATAAGAATATTACTAAAAATAGATGCAGAACTTGTATAGCCTCTTACTCGAAAACTATCAGTTTCAAAAAATAAGCTGAGTCCATAAAGAGATGATAATATTCCACTAATATTGAATATCAATAATATATTTGCAAGTGAGATTTTAACAGAACGAATCAGAAAGAAAATTGGTATGACTAGGAAAAATCTAAAGTAGTTATCAAGCTCGCCTAATGTAGTAGTATGGAATAAGATACCCGTCATTGGTATATAAAACATTAATATAAATGAGCTAACAAAGTATCTTTCAGTGATTGTTAGTTTTTCACTATTTTTATAAAGAATATGTGATAAAGATAATAGGATAAGTATAATTGCAGCATAATTATAGATATCATTTGATGTTAAAAAAGAAACATAAAATATAGCAATACAAGAAAATATAATATATTTAATTGATTGACTCTTATCTTGAATATAATTAATTTTTGGTTGCGTAGTTAATAACAATAGTATGATAGAAATACTAAATAATATAAATCTAAGCGGAGTATCAGGAGGTCTAAAAGAATCTTCATGCGCAGTAAAATATTCAAGAATTTTATACAAATCAAATCCTGTGATTATCGAATATATAGGTGCATTAGGTGAACCTAGAAATGAAATTAATAATAAAACTATAGCTAGTAAAAATATAGCTAGCCTGAGGTTAATGAAGTTAACCAAATTATTTTACCTAAATTTAAAATAGTCCGATGATATTTCCATCATCATCAAGATCAATTTTTTCTGCAGCAGGAACTTTTGGGAGTCCCGGCATTGTCATAATATCTCCACAGACCATTACAATGAATTCTGCACCTGCAGAAAGCCTTACTTCTCTTATAGATATAGTATGTCCAGATGGTGCACCTCTCAGAGAAGCATCGGTTGAAAATGAATATTGTGTTTTAGCTACACAAACAGGATAGGTTCCGTATCCATTTTCTTGAAGTTCATCAATCTGTTTTTTTACATTAGATGGTGCAGAAATTCCAGATGCACCATATATTTTGGTAGCAATTGTCTCCATTTTAGACCATAAGTCCATATTGTCATCATACAAGAGTTTAAAATTATTGGGAGCAGTTTCAATTTCCTTAACTACAGTTTCAGCTAATTCTTTAGCACCAGGACCTCCGTCAGCCCAATGTGTCGAGGACACAATTGGTACACCTAGGTCTTGTGATTTTTCTTTAAGAATTTCTCTTTCTTTTTCTGTATCAAACGCAAAACCATTTATTCCTACAACAACAGGTAATCCAAAATTATTTTTAATATTATTTACATGACGTTCAAGATTAACAAGGCCTTTTTTAAGAAAGTCGCATCCTTCTTTATTAAGGTCGCTTAATTCACATCCACCATGGTATTTTAACGCTCTTATAGTTGCTACTAGTACAACAATTGAAGGCTTTAAGTTAGCCTTTCTACATTTTATATTGAGGAACTTCTCTGCACCTAAATCAGCTCCGAAACCTGCTTCTGTAACTACATAATCTGCTAGTTTTAGTGAGGCTTTAGTTGCAATCACAGAATTACAGCCATGGGCAATATTCGCAAAAGGTCCGCCGTGAATCATAGCTGGATTATTTTCTAATGTTTGAACAAGATTTGGACTTAGTGCATTTTTCAGTAATACAGTCATTGCTCCATGAGCATTTATCTGTTTTGCAAGTATTGGGACTTTTTTTCGAGTGTATCCAATTACAACATTTCCAAGTTTTTCCTTAAGATCTTGTATAGAAGTAGCTAAACAAAAAATGGCCATTACCTCAGAAGCCACAACTATATCAAAACCATCTTCTCTTGGAAAACCATTTCCAATTGATCCTAGTGAGCATACCGTTTTCCTCAATGCCCTATCATTCATATCTAAAACTCTTTTCCAAGTAACTCTTCTTGTGTCAATTTCAAGAGAATTTCCATGATGAATATGATTGTCAACCATGGCAGCTAATAAATTATTCGCTAATTGAATTGCATTAAAATCTCCAGTGAAATGAAGATTAATATCTTCCATTGGGACAACTTGTGCCATCCCACCACCGGCAGCTCCACCCTTCATTCCAAATACAGGTCCAAGTGACGGTTCTCTAATTGTTACTAAAGCTTTTTTACCAATATAATTTAGTGCATCACCAAGGCCTACAGATGTTGTTGTCTTGCCTTCACCTGCTGGAGTTGGGCTTATAGCGGTAACCAAAATAAGTTTACCATCCTCTTTAGATTCAAGGGATTTAAGGAAATCCATTGATATTTTAGCTTTATAGTGACCGTAAGGCTCTAGAGATTCGTCTGGAATATCTAATTTTTTAGCAACAGAAGATATTTTTTCTAGAGTTGCAGCTTGAGCTATTTCAATATCGCTTTTCATAGTTAAATTATAATAGAATTTATATAAGAAAGATACAAGCTGATATTCTAAAATTTAGTTTGATCTAACAACAAACATTTTCCTTCGGTTACCATATTTTCTTTAGTAAATGTTGTCGTCCCAGAAACTCTATTTATTAAAATCTCTTCAC
>MDSZ01116323.1_pt1 | contig 12946 bp, 17 predicted proteins | sample 811201 | NCBI WGS metagenome assembly MDSZ01 (sample SAMN05326647, study PRJNA326480) | marine metagenome | isolation source: seawater | place: Indian Ocean: North | collected 2010
AAATTCAGTATGGAGTCAATATCAGAAGTATTGTTTGAATCTTCCGTCTGCTGCGACATGTTTTCAAGTGTGTAGAGATGGTTAAGTGCACAGGGATATATCACTTTCAGCATTGTAATAATTAGCGAAAAGTGCATCATAGTCTATCGATTTTTTTTCTAGATATCTCACGATTTGTCTGTACCCCCTTTTCTCTGCGATATCTCTGGGAGATTCGTTCATTGTGTTAGTAAGCCATATATCTGCACCATTTTCTACAAGCCATTGTACTAAAGGCAAGATGCCTGAAGCAGCAGCGATGTGGATTGCACGGTTGCCGTCTTCAAATAAAACATTTGGGTCCATCATTTATGTGACATAGGGAGGGCGTTATTTATAGTGCAGTGTCTTTACTTTATAATTAAACCTATGTCACCGGTTCTGTGGATTATTCTATGGGTTATGATGACGATTGTGTTTGGATGTGGTGCAAAGTGGCTAGGTTCGAAGCATGCGGAAGATAAATATTGTGACGAGATTGTGCAAGAAAGTGATGATGAGTTGATAGATGCTGCTGATGCCGATGCGTTAGAACTTGAGGTGTTTTGAGTAGGCAATATTATGCGCACTATTATCTTTCCTGGAATTTTTCTGGGGGTAGATGTAATAAAATACAAAAGATGACCCGACGATCCGTCCTAAAAGCACGGCCATCAATATGGCAAGATTCGTGAAGAAGAGAAACGTGGTGGCGATTCCAAGAAGCACTGTGGCTGCTTCATAAAAGATATAGACTGTTATGAAAACAAAGTTATCGAAAGCCGTGATTTGTCCTTTGGTCCTGAGGCTATGAATAACCCGTTCTCCTGGCTTAACTATGATCTTATCTGAGATGGCCACGACAATGCCGAATATAATCGCAAAACTGTACATATATTGACTTTTGATTTCTTCATCGTAAATTTTTATGAATCCTTGTTCGTCTTTGTAACCCCACGACATAAAGTGATCGTGTAACCCATTTTCATTTGCCAGGTAGATAAATCCTGATAATGTAAAGAGAAAAGAGATAAGTGCTGCTACGATCCATTTCTTCTCCAAATCGTTGTCTATCCAGGCGTGTCTCTTAAGGTCGTTGAATTCTTTTTTGGAATAGTCCATTGTCGCTGTGTCAATATGAAAACATTCCTGTTTATATTCTGCCTTGTCATCGCTATTACCTTTGGATTAGGGCTTCATTATGTGATGCACCTGATCTGCCTGTTTTTTTAAAGGTTTGAAACCCTCATGTACTTGTGTGAACCAGGAAAAGGACGGGTGGCGGAAATGATGACACCCAAAACGGTGCAGAAAACACCGCAGCCTGCCAGTGTCCATTGTAAGGTTTCGAATCCCTAAATGCAGTAGGTAAAATTAAGAACAAGAAGAACAGTGAAATCAAAACAAGAAATCTACCCGTGTTTCCTCATACATGACTGCACCGCATACAAGACTAAATATTTGCCATAGAACAAAGCACACAGGTGCATGAAGAAGGGCGTCGTTGAATTTCAGCGACTTGTTGACAAAATGAACATCCAAGACCGTACAGCATATCATAGCTACGGGAAGCACCCACATCCATGCCGGTCCACCTTTCGGATCCTGTCTGATAACATAAGACGGAATTAGAATTATCGGACCAAGTGACGGACAGTACTGGACCTTTTGTACTTACAATAAAGCACTTGTAGGTGCCGCCAACATAATAGAGGTTGTACCAGATATTGCCGGTCGAATCACGTAAGCCATATGCTGAGGCGTTCCCTGTGGTACGGTATGACCCTTGGGAATTCGACAGGCTAAAGTTGTACCGCAAATACCAACAATAAGACAAGACCACATAGCAAGTGCTTTGCTGGACGACACCAGTTCTGCCATCTCCTCTACACTTACGATCTTGGCACGTGTGTTTGTTTCCGTGGCTGTTATGGCCAGGCATATACCAGATACAATAAAAAAAACTGCCACCTTTACAAAAAGCTATCAGATGACCCTACAAGTACTAAAGGGTAAAACAGCATAGTCTCACCCAATCACTCCAAAGGCTGACTTCTTGCAGAAGCCGTGGTGACATAACCAAGTTCACCACCAAAGCAAAAGCAGATACAACCACTATTACACTTGGGCCCACTATGCCGATTGCAATGAAAGCTATGATGGAACCCAATGCATACAGCGCAAAGCCAAGCTTCCAGGTGCATGTGTGAATATAATCCAGTTCACCCTCCTCCCTTTCCTCTTCGCTTGCAAGGACAGTCGAAATATTCTGTGCCCTCTTTTGGAATAAAGTTCCGAGGCTGTCACACGAGGAACCGAAAAAAGCAAGGGCTATTCCAGCAGCACGCATTTTTTTAATATCTAAAATGTCAAGTTACTTATAATAACCCCTTGATGTTCCACACCTTTACCCCTCGTTAATTCACCGCTGCGTTTTTTCTCTAATCGTTCCACCCTTTGCTTTAGGCTGTTCTCTTCAAGGTAATCCTGGGTGACTGCATAGTACCCAAACCTTTAAGACCGATTATTAGCCAACTATGCCATCGTTAAAAAGACCAAAGGGAGAAACTTACAGGAAGGCCCATAATGGCAAGAAGTAAAAGAATGTAGGAACCTCGGACATGTCGTTGTACATTGCCAGAACCCCTAACGTTGAAATAAGAAAAAGAAAAGACATAGAGAAGAGGTAAATCAAATCTTACATTGGCCCGTTGCGGATCCATACAGCGTCCATACAATGGTCTCCATTCCTACAATAGTTTGTGTCTATTGAAAAAAGAGGTGAACATAACTTTGAGGAAGGGACTTAAAGAAAAAACTTACCAGTATGTTCACCCATGGTAACCAGCTGACAAGATTATTCTCTTTTTGAATGTATTTTCCAAGTTCATACAGCTGTTTAAATACAACCTGAATCACCATCATAACAAGACTGACACCTACTAATATCCAAAAGCTGTGTGTGCTGGATTTACTTGTCATAAACTCCGCGGACACCTGACTTGCAACACCAATGGCAACCAAAGACCCCAAACGCTGAACCCGTTCTACATCCATTTCTATAAACCAATATGAATCATCTTTTATATCATGTCTCATAAAGAAGTAAAATACCAAGGTTCATTGTCTCCAGACAAGTGGGGTCCACAGTAAGTCACCTTGCTTTTATATCATGTAACAAATTTATTAATTTTTCATTCTCTTTCATCTAGATTGTGGTCCGTCTTGCACAGCCTACCTGAATCGGTAGAATCCCTGGAAAAGATCCGAGGGTGCCTTAATAATCTGTGTCTACCATGCAAAGAATGTCAAAGTCACTACGACAGCTTCTCTAATGAAAGACCCCCATCACAAATAAAGACAAGAACCCAGGCATTCGACTGGATCTTTGATCTTCATAACGAAGTTAATACCAGACTGGGAAAACCTAAAGTACTTAGAAACGATTATATACGTGATAAAATGAATAATAGAATCGGAGAACAACTTCTTAAGAACAAATTTAATTACAATTAAACCATGCAACCACCTTGTGACCCTGTAGAATCTATGATATATCAGTGTCCATCACTTGCTGTTGGTCCACATATGAAGTACATTGCCAATGGCATTCAAGAACTTTCAAAGAAAAGCCCAAGGTCGGCACGTAGAATTGCGGCTTCTATTATGAAAAGCAGTGCCAGCAGCACCACCTGTATGCTTAATACAATAGAACACCTCATTAATATTCCCGATCCACAAACGGATAAAGAATTCGCCGCATTATCTCAACGCTATCAAGATAAACCTTTAAATGACGAAGGTCATGTACCAGATAATGTAGACCTTCTGCACCCAGACAAAGCCTTTGCAACTTTTCTGCAGGCTGCTGTCGAAGAAATGCAGGCACCCAAGAATATCAATGACGTCACGGACGAACTTCTTGCATTAAACGAATACGAAAGAAATGCACTGGCTAGAAAGGTCATCAAGGGTGATTTGGGTTGGAAATACGAAAGCATAACGTTACCCATAGGGTGCCTTCTTGAATAGATCATTTTGAAGGGGCCAAGGCATGCCCCTGGCATATAAATCATAAATTAAAATAAGAATAAACATCTTAATTAACGCATGGATCCTTACGCCGGATCCGCCGATATTGAAAAACTATGTTCTTTGGGGGCTGCTATTATAGGCCCAACTCCGTACTATTCAGAATTGCAAAATTGTTGTAATGACGATACTGCTGCCAACAAGATTGATGAGGGAAACAACGGAAGCATTTACGAATGCGACAGGCCACCCGGCTTTGTTTTAAAAAGGTCCAAAAACATAAGCCTTGCAAATGAAGCCAGAATTCTTCGGTACTTACATTCAAAGGGCCTGTCATCAAGAGGTGAAATTTGTAAAGAAGACGACAAAAAGCTTGTGACTGGCAAATGGGAAACAGGGTCACCCATGCACGACCTGGATCCCGAGGATGAAGTATACACACTGACAGAATTTTTCGATGCCCAATTACCTTACCAAAACCTCGCAAAGGCAACAATCAAATTGGTACAAGATCTTATCAGGGCTGGAATTTACCATCTTGACTTAACTGTAGGCAATTTTTTTATCGTCAAGAAAGACGAAGATAACGAATATCACATCAAGATTATAGATACAGACCCAACTTCTATATTTTTCCCTTATGGATTTCCACCCCAAACACCCGAAGTGACTATGAATAACGATTTATACGCAATCTATATGATAATTTTGTGGTATGCAAGTTTAGATAAGGATGAGAGATATCACTATGCCGCTGTATATCTAGAATTTATACGTGAATATGCCATGCTTATATCTGTCGACTTGGACGAATTTCTTACATTTGAATATCTCAAGAAAAAGATGGACAGCTTTGCAGCGTACCTTTCGGAAATAGAAAGGGCACCAGACCCAAAGCTTTATATTACATATTATTATTTTTATGACAAAGTCGATAAATTTGACTATGCCTTGAAAATTGATTTTATAGATGCCTTGTTATCATCTTATGATATGCGGGAAGCAATGGAAGAATTGAATTATTCCTTAGGAAAATTGACCGCTAATCTACGAACAGAAACAGAATCTTTGAAAGGGCGAATTATAAAAAAATACAACGAGAAAATCAATCGTCCCTTGCTAAAAAGTGAAATAATAGATTACATGCGATTGTGTGACGACAAGATAAATGAAGTTATCACAGATCCTGTTAATGTGTTTCACGGTCTTATGCTTAAGTATGGGACAGCGTCAAGAACTACTATAGAAGATATAAACAAAAAGAAAGAGAAAATAATCTCTTTGATCAAGGCCTTTCCCTTTGGAAACGAGAACCTCATGAGACTTGCTGATGCACTGCGTCTGTACCATCTTATCTTTGAAATGACAATAATGAAAGCACAACCGGTCGAAAAAAATAACGATCCTTATAATTTTCGTGAAAGGAAGAAAAGAAAGAACAATAAATTGGATGCCATAGATGCCATAAACAATAATAAAGTTTCCTTAGACAAGGTAAATGAAAAACTTATGGAGATGTCGAGGGCACAAGACAGGCGGCTTGCTTCGCTACTGCAGGTTAAGACAGAACCCGGGAAGGGTGACGGAATTACGGCCAAAGTTAATCTGCCACAGGGAAAAAGTATCGGAATTTATTTTGGAAGCTTGAGAAGAAAAAAAAACCTTAAAGATAAGGAATACGCCCAGGAAATCGTAGATGAAGACTGGGTTTTGGATCCAAAGCCATGGATCGAAAATGGCTACAAACCTCTGCCGGCAACGCTTAATACTGCAGATGAGGACAGGGATAACAATGTAGATGTATCTGAGATTGTTACAATTATACTAAGGAATGTACCAAGTGATGAGGGCGACGTAGACCTTCAACTTGAAGTTTATGAAAATAAAACCAATAACAAGATCAAGGCGGGGGAATTTCTCAACAGATCATACGGTAAAGATTATGTTATTGCAAAGAAAAAAATTACGACAATGTGCGATAAGACCGTGATTGATATGTGTGACGGGGAATTCAACCAAAACAAGTTGCCGTGTGTACCTGTAAAGCAGGTGTTTTTCCCTGAAACCAATAGTTATGGACCTTCAGAAGGTGATCCCATCACAAACAAGTCTGAATTTGACAAATTTTGCACCGGGTTTGCTAAAATAAAAGACGAGATTGAAGTAGCAGGGTCGGGGTATATTTTACTTAAAAAAAGTCGTTAAGATTAAAAATTACATTCCCGTGATAATTTCCATATCTTTTTTAACATATGTTTTAAAGGTGATAAGAGGTTTCCACTAACTTCGAAGTCCACGTAGCATATTATTAGACATTGTCGTATTGTGTGACTGCGGATTCGGCATCTTTCACGTTTTTTACATATATCTCTGTTCAAAAAGAAGTATTGATACTATATGTGCAAAATCACCCGGGTTCCCTTTCAAATATTTGTCATATATTTTTATAAGCGCCAAAAAAGGGGTATTAATTTGCATAGCATGGGTTATTCATTCTTGTTTCGGTTCTCCTTCGTCTTGTGTAACCCTATTCATATCACTCTTTTTGTTTCCCTTATTCTTTTCCCCGAGAATGCGACAAAAGATGCCGAACTTAGCGCAGCAATTGATGGGCCGTGTGACAAAAAAGGTTCGAGGGTTCAACGACGAGACATTCCTTCATGACCACGGTGCATTAAACCTTATTTAAAATGAATTCATCAATTACCCAAAGGTACCACATTGCGTCACTTTGCCATGATAATTACAAGAATATACCGTGTAGTTTTCTGACGCAAGGCACTGTTCAAAATATATACCGGCTGTATTTTAGAACTTGTTGTTTTCAGAATAAAAAGAATTGGGACGTTACCATTGTAATATTTTACTTAAAAAAAGTCGTTAAGATTAAAAATTACATTCCCGTGATAATTTCCATATCCTTCATGACATATTTTTTTAAAAGGATCAGAGATTCTTCTAGTACTTCTTTTTTCCACCATTTTCGAAGTCCGTGCTTGACTGCGTCTTCATAATCTGTTTGTCTTGTGGGTGTGTTGTGTTCTGAGATATGTTGGAGGTCAAGGGCACCGATGGTTACGGCGTTGACGCCCCGTGATATGGCCTTCTTTACTTCAACAAGGGTGGAATCATCGGTTGAAGAATTAAAGTAGCCAAGTGGGTACGACTTCAAATTAAACATGATGGTCTTGTAAAGCACTGACTGTGGGGTAAGTGATTCGATCTTGGATATCACCAGGCCCGTGATTCGGTCAATTTCGTCGTCAAGATCCTGTTTGCTTTCTATTGGTTCAGGTCTGTCATCCTTAGGGGGGACACTGTTCCGTGCACCTCCTGCGTATCTATTATGATGGGTTTGACTGGAAAGTAGATGCAGTGAATAGAGGAAAAAGGAAGATTAGAGAAGCTGTTAAACTTCTCGTACGTTTGATCATAGAATATTGGCATGCCATAGGTAAGTCGCCACGATTGTCCCATTTGTGGTCTTTTTCTCTGGATACCATCCTCCTTATTCCACCACCCTTTGTCTAACTGACCAGGGGCGTTCTGTGGAATATCTCGTGGTACCGTTGTGATGCACGGCTTTCCATAACCGGCCAGTCTTACCAGGTCTAGTTCACTGGACGGTGCTGGATTCTCCTGACCTTCTTCAGCATCTCTCAGTGCTTGGATCACCCTGGGTATATTATGAGAAACAAACTGGGTGTCGACATACCTACTACATCGTGCAATCGCATTCATAGCAGCTACTTTTACCAACGGAATACGATTTCCGGTTTTGCTTCGGGATCCCAGAGGTCTTTGTATGGTATAAGTAATTTGAATGAAACAGGTAAAGGTGTCTATGAACTTACATGGTATGTCGTGTGGTCTCTGCATCAGACTGCGGGTCAATGGTCTTTGGCTTCACGTAATGGATTCTCGAGACGATCATAGACCATGGTTTGGGCGTCCCTCTTGCATGTGCCATCATGATACAATTCAGTAGGGCTTGCCTTAAGTCACGTGGCAATGGCCTTTCTCTGAAGTTCTGTGCCCTTGCCACAGAAGTGGTCCATTTAGTTTTAAATTCGTGAACACATATCGCGTCTATATCATCTTCAACCCCAGTAGCATCGGCCCTGGTCACCACGAATCGATCGTCCTTCACAAGACCGAAGCACCAGTGCCTTCATATACAAACGATAAAATTGATGAGATAAGAAACACAAAGGGTGATCATGAACGAACGGACCTACATCATGGTCTCTACACTAGATATCACCTCTGGATTTCCTAGACTAGATACCATGGTTTCTCCCAGGCTTCTGCACAAGGGAGGAAGCGTGCCTACATATCGTCGTAGGGTATCGAAATTCTGTGTAAAATCGCTAAACCCATCACCAACTTCTTCGTTGAAATTCTTAATACTGATAGCCGATGAAATATGAACACCAGTGCCTAGGTAGCTGGCCAATGTACTAACTTCTACATATTGCCCGCCTGAACTTGAAAGTAAAAGTTCATAAGGATTGACCTCATTGCCATCATTCGCTGGACGATCTATTGTAACTTTGGTATACCGGACCGGTGTCCTTGGAATATTACCCAACCCCGACCCTTTTGCACCATCAAGCAATGCGATTATCCCATTTGACAACCTGCGTGGCATTCCAGAATTAAAATCGTTCTTCCTGTTGTATTCATCACGAACAGCTTGCCCTTGCACCCCCATATCGTCACTGTTATCTTCCCTGTCAGAAGACATACCCAGACCCAGGACAGTGTGAATGAAATAAGAAGCAGACTCTGAAAGTTTGAGGTGCCTGTTTTCATAACCATTGATGGCACGCGGGGCTACCAAGTGCATCCAAGCGCTTCGCCATCTCCATGAACTTTGTAAAATTTAATTTAAAAGTTAGGTGTGGCTTTCATAAAAAAATAGTAAATTCCTTTTTACCTTGGGGGTGAATCCATCGATATTGTCACAGTTGGCTTTTCTCCATTTGAAAGCCTATCGTCTATGTCAGTGAAAAAATCATCCGGATTAGGCACAGCACGTGACAGTACAGCTTTGCTTACCACCGTGGTCTGGTCTTCTGAAAAGTTTTGCCATTGCACACGATATTCGTCACCATCCCCACTAGTGACCTTTGCTATAATTTTTTCAATAACCTAAATTTTAAATGGTTAGATAAGTCCATTCTCATGTTCAGGTGTCCAAACTTACATATGACCTTTCTTTGTTGTTTCGCGACGGGCCAACAAGATATTCGTTGTATTCTCGCAGAAATCGATCAAGGTCATCCCATGAACGTGCCAACGAAACCCATGAGGGCAAATCATAAAAAAAAGCTCTGTCCGCTTCTTCGTACTTCACACGTGTGGTGCCTTCGTTTCTCAATTCTATACCATAAAATTCATTGTCCCTGTCCTGTATACAGCGTGATAAAAAAGGTGGATCTTCTTGCTTTACATGTATACGTCCCACGAATGTCATCGTGGTGAATTTTACTTTCTTTTCTCAACAAGAAGAACATGGCAATATATAAGCATGCACAAAACTAAGCTACAAAAGCGCCCACTATGTCATCTTGGCACCTTCGCTGTACAAAGGACAATAATCAGAAATTAGTAAAGACTAACGACCACATCTTCGAAGTGGTAGGCGACAGTGCACTAGGAAAGGCCTTTGAAAATGCTGAACCTGGATCGTTCATTCTCCATGAAAATTTAGCGTATACCGGGACCGACGGGCCATTCTGTAAAGTCCTTGACCAAAGTGATCATGCAAAGCCTCTTTTAAATGGTGGAAAGGAATATATCCTTCGTAAGCTTACTTCCATGGGCTGTGAGGTAATCGGGCCTGAAACAGTAGTGACACACCAGGCTTTCCCAACCCGCTTTTACAAGGATAAGGATAACATCATTCGTATCTTTGTTCATTTTTCATTCTGTTGCCGTGGCCAGTGTTATTCTTTTGACGCTGTACACCACACAGCTTTCTTTCCAAGCACTTTTGCTGTGCCCAAGGGCGTGAAGAATTTTGAAGAAGTCCATAATGATTTTATCGAGGACACAAAGCACGTCTTCACAGCCATCACCAATTCGAATAGTGAAACGCTCAAGTCAATCCGTACCCCTGTCATTGTTATGGAAGACTTATACGAAAAGGAAAGACTTGAAAAAAATAATATACACTTGGGCACTGACACTACGAAACCCATTCAACAGGCACTTAAACAAGAACGGATAAGCGAAACGATTACGTCTAACATAGGCGAACATGTCTTAGAAAAAAAATTCTTTTTTTAATTTAAAGAATCTAGTTGTATTTTTTTAGCTCTTTTGGACCTCCTTCGACCTTGGCAACCTTCTTCTGCTTTTCTTTTCGTATCTGACTTCGGCTTCTGTATAATGTTTTTTTCGATTTTATCTTTTTTTTGCTTGAGATTTGAAACTTCGTTTTCTTCTGATATAACTTGGTTTTCCGTTTCTTTTGCCTTTTCAAGTCGGATTTGAATTTTGTGCTGGTCTTCAGGGCGGAAATCACCTTTCAATATTTTTTCTTCTCTCTCATTTTTGAGATTTTGAATTTCATCCTTTTGTTCCTGTAAGAAAGCCTTAAGTGCCTCTATCTCTGATGATTTTTTTGTAATCGTCTCCTCCATTTCGTTTAGTTCTTTTCCTGCAAACAAATTAAAATAAAAAACTTAATTGCAATTCTTTATAAATTCATAAATACATAAGCAAATTAACCTACTGTGATTTTCATCAGTTAGATTTTGATAGGAGGTTGATGTTATGTTTGTCTTAGTAATCAACGATCCAAAGCCAAGCCTGCAAAGCTTTTCAATCGCCGCAGAACTATCACCAAATTGTTCTAGCTTGTCTTTGATTTCTCTTATCTTGGCGTAAGACGTTTTGATCATCTTGCCCACCCGTCTCTTCAAGTTTCTTGATACACCTGTAAGTTCATTGTCGGAATATCCAGCACCTACTAAGGCCTCGTCGACCATCACTTCCACGTCTTTTTCAAATTTTGACTGGATATTGAAGCCTTCAAGAAGTTTCCAGAGATCTGGCTTGATTTTCTCCCTTTTTAAATTTTGCAAAGCTGGCTTTTCGTTCTCCAAAAGTTTGAAAAGGTGATCACTGTCAATGGGAAGGGGCTTGCCATTTATGCATAGATTTTTCAGTGATTCTTTCGCCGTTTCCTGTTCTGCTATTAGATTTGATCCTTGTAATATGAGGTCAGAAAATTCTTCGTTTAGACACCCGTCATCATCCAAGTTCTTGTAAATCAGGAAAGCACATCCTGGATCTGAGACAAGGCAAAATTGCGTGCCCAGTTTGTTTGTTGTTCGTTCTAAAAAGTTAATCACCTTTTGATTGGACATCATAAAAATGAATTTGAAGAAATCTTGCCCATCTTTGTCGAGACCGGCATACCGAAGCCATTCCTTGGCAGCAAAAACTTGACATGCCAGTTTCCCCTGTTGATCAGTGAATTTCGTCGCACCGAAAACTGGAATTTTCATCCTCTCTTGGTTCAGGAAGTAAAACTTTGCTGTTGTCGTTGCACCTCCTGTAACTACTTTCTTCATCATCAGTGGTGTTAGTTTCCCTTCTCTCCTTCTGTGATCTTTGATGGCATTTAAAAGGACGTCCATGTTGGCAATATCCTCACTGTCTTCCAGGCTTTCCAAGATGGAATAGCCACCGCGTTCCACGCATTGTGCCGTGCCATCGGCCATCTTCTGAATCTCGAAGCACCAAAAAACGCGAATATTTTGTCTCGATGGCCCCTGATCAATAGTAAGATGGTACGGACTAAACTGAAAGTAGACCCTTTCATTAACACCATGCCCTGTCTTGAACCCCCAGAGAAACTTGACTGTGCCAAACGGAACAGTTTTTCTGGTTTTCGTGATCGTTGTGAATGCCTGTAAAAATATTTGTGACATCTCTAAACGAAACGTATATGGGCCTTTTTTTGCTAATTCATAGATCATATTAGCATTGGCATCAACCCATTTATCGATGCCTGGATTGGCACTTTTTCGAAACTATAAAAGGGGAAAAGAAGAAAAGTAAAAAAAGGAATTAAAGAGAGAACAGAAGAGAGGTGCATGCAAAAATCACAAGTACAAATGTTTACATAAAAAGCAACAAGAAAATGGAAAGAAAAAAAACAAAGCCTACATTAAAATTTATTGCGTGACCTTCTGAGAGCTGTAGTTTGTTATTGTCGAGATATATGTCCACTTTAGACGACAAATCTTCTGACAATTCCACGCTAAATAGATTGTGGAATATTTCACCCACATCCTCTTTGCGTGCAAGGGTATAACAAGAAGGACTGCTGGTAGAAGCCATTTTTGAGAAATAGAAGTAGAAAAAAGTAAGTCGGCGGTGGTGGGGTTCTTTTAATATTTTTTTTTAAAAAATGATTTTTATGTAGTACTTAATACAGTACAGTACTTTTTTTTCAGAGAACAAAAAAAATTAAAGTAAAGTACTGTAATACCCACCACAGCCACGTGTGTGTTCCAGGTAAAAATGTACCAGATGATAATGTTATACTTTCAATATCTTTTTTTTCGTATATTGCACGTTTGTATTGAAATCCTGATACTTTATTTCCCCAATACCAAAATATATAGCGTTTTTTGGTGTCATTTTATATATGAAATTTTAAATATCATTGCCTTTAGTACTGCACCTTCCTATTGTCCAGTATATTATAATCATTCAAAAAAGTTTTGACTTGACTTTCTTTTTTTTTTGGAAATACTACTACTTATACTTGTACCAACAAATAAAATCATTTTTTATTTTACATACTTCGAGAGACCTGTGACTGTATCTAGCTATGGCCGATAACTTTCAGTTTCCTTCGTGTTCACCACCTGTT
>MDSZ01237923.1_pt1 | contig 12946 bp, 12 predicted proteins | sample 811201 | NCBI WGS metagenome assembly MDSZ01 (sample SAMN05326647, study PRJNA326480) | marine metagenome | isolation source: seawater | place: Indian Ocean: North | collected 2010
TTTTAGTGATACTATTTATAAAGATATTAAAGTAATCAAATTAGATTTTGAAACACAAACTAATAGCTTTGTATCCCAATTTTTTAAAGTAGATAATAAGTATCAAACAATAATAAAAAATAATGACTTTAATATTATGTCATTTGAAAAATTAACATATCAACCAAATGTAACTAATAAAATTAAAACCATACAAAAAGGTGAAAATATCTTATATGAAAATACCAAAATTTCAATTCCTAAAAATCATTTTAATATTTTCTCATTACTATATTATTTATCAAATACTCCATTTGAAATAATTAAAGATAAAGTCAATGTTGAAAGAGAAGGTTTGATTTATCAGTGTACTATAAATAAAAAAATAATTAATGAACTCTATGAATTTGAACTACAATTTAATTTTTTAAATAATAAAAATGTAACACCCGTATTTCAAAATACAGATCTATTTACTTGGGCATTATTCAGAAAAGGTTCTAAAAACAAAATTATTATAGAACCTAAATCAAACAAAATTCAAAAATGTACATTTTCAAATGGATTTTCTAATTTAGAGGCTGTAATAAAAAAGCCTCTCAATTAATTGAGAGGCTTTTTATAAGTTTTCCCAAAGGAGATAATTTTCAAAATCCCAGGGATTTAGACTTACTTAGTAATTACTTACCTTTATACCAAGTAAGTAGAATCACTAATGCAACTAATCCAGCTAATCCATCCGAGCCAACTTCTGCCATCAAGGTACCGAATCTTCCAAGTACACCAAATATATCTTCATATAGTATACCTATAAAAACTCCTAAAACTATACCTAGCTTCAGTAAATCAGCAAAGGACCATAACCAGCCCATTAGTTCATCTATTGCTTTTTTCATAATACTCCTTATAGATTAATAGTTAAATGATCTATTTCATCCAAGAAGCTAAAAGAAGCAACGTTAGTAAGCCTGCTAAACCACCATTAAGAAATAGTCCTACAAACTCTGATAAACCAGCAAAACCTTTAAAAGACGCTGGTACAGTGAATACTATTCCTGCAAAAATGGATACAACTACTAGGCCTTTGAAAAGAGTGACTAAAGCGTGAGCTACATCACCGATAACATTTGCCATATTCTTCATTGTTTTTTCTCCTTTGTTATTTAAAAAAAACCGGGTAAAGTTAGCTTAATTGCCAAATTTCTCTACCCGGGACATAAATTACTAACTTTTTATTAAAAAATGCAAGAAAATAGTTAAAGTAATACTTTAGGCTAAAATTGAAATTTTTTAATTCACTAGTCTCTAGATTGTAACTTAGCTAATAAACGTAGTATTTCAAGGTACAACCAAATTAATGTTACTAATAAACCAAAGGCTCCATACCATTCCATATACTTAGGTGCTCCTTGCTCAGATGCTTCTTCTATGAAATCAAAATCTAATACTAAATTTAATGAAGCAATCACAACTACAAATAAACTAAACCCAATACTCATTAAGCTACTATTCATAGGATTCATAATAGATAAGCCACTACCAAAAAAACTCATAATAAAACTAATCAAATAGACTAAAAATATTCCACCCGTTGCAGCAAAAATACCTAATTTAAAATTTTCAGTAGGCTTGATAATTTTAGTTTTATAAGCAAATAGTAAAGATCCAAAAATACCAAAAGTAAGGAAAATAGCTTGTTGTACTATTCCTGTATACATGCTAGCATAAATATATGAAATTCCACCTAAAGCTAAACCTTCAAAAACAGCATATGCTGGGACTGTATATGGCGCTAATTCTTTTTTAAAAATAGTTACTATTGCTAGAATAAAACCAACAATAAATCCTAACCATATAAGGTTAGTATTTGCACTGGAATATGTATAGCTAGCACTAAATAATAATAATGTTAAAGCAATAATTGTTTTATTTACTGTTCCCTCTAAAGTCATGCGATTACTATCAGAAAATGAAATATTTTTAAATGTATTTTTTGTTAGAGCTGGATTTCCGCTTCTTAATGATAAGTGTCTATTCATTCAATTCTCCTTATAATTTGTAATTAAATTTGAGAAATTATATCAATTAATAACAATTCAAATTTTTTGTTATACTTAATTGAGTTTTCTAGTACCACTTCATGTGTTAATTCATCCATTGTTAAACCAACAGCATAATTAGACATTAAAGCTAATACTAAAATATTAATTTTTAGATTATAAGCCATTAATACTTCTGGGATAGTAGACATACCAACCGCATCAACACCTTGATTTTTCATATTACTAATTTCAGCCTTTGTTTCATACATAGGACCAAGAACCCACCCATAATTACCCACTCTTAATTGAGAATTAATTTTTAAAGCTAATTCAATTAAATTTTGATTATAATAGCATTCTCCTTCTACTAGTTTAGGATTATCGGAATTAGACCTAAATGTAAAATCATAGTGTCCATTAATAATCATAACATCTCCTAAATTCCAATTTGAGTTTAAACAACCTGAAGAATTAGTGATAATAACATTTTTACAACCTAATGCATCAAAGATTTTAATTGGTAATCCTACTTCATCTAATGATAATCCTTCATAATAATGAAAACGACCTACTGCTATTAAAATATATTTATTTTGAAATCTGCCAAATACAAATTTACCTTCATGTCCTTTTACGGTTGTATCAAAATAGTTAGGAATAGTATTATATTTAATAATAATAGGACTAGTTAAAATATTTTGTAACGATGCCAATCCTGAGCCTAGTACTATTGCTAAGTCAGGCTTTGTATCAATTTTTGTATTTATATAATTAACTATATTATTCATTATTAATTTCTGTAGCTAATTGGCCACATCCTGCATTAATTTTTGTGCCTTTACTCCATCTAACCAATATAGAAAATCCTTTTCTAGATTGGTTTAGTATTTTAATAAAATTTTCAATTTTTTCAATACTAGGTCTATTATATTTATTACCAATTTCATTAAATGGAATAATATTTAATTTACAATCACTATTTTGCAACAATTGGCTTAATCTTTCAGCATCTTCTTTTGAATCATTAATTGAATTAATTAATACATATTCAAAAGTTAATTTACTTCTATGAAATTTATTATATCTAGAGGTAATATTCAGTAATTCTTTAATAGGCCATTTTTTATTGATAGGCATTAATTGATTTCTTGTTTGATCATCAGCAGCATTTAATGAAATAGCTAAATTATATTTTATTTTATCATTAATAAACTGATTAATTTTAGGTAATATTCCAGAGGTAGATATAGTAATTCTATGATAACTAAAATTTAATCCTTTTTGGTCATTCATTAAATCAGCTGCTTTAATTACATTTTTATAATTTAGAAAGGGTTCTCCCATGCCCATAAATACAATATTTGTAATTGGTGTTTTTATATGTTTTTGAATTATCAATAATTGGTCTATTATTTCACCTGAATTTAAGTTTTTTTTAAAACCCATTTTTCCTGTAGCACAAAAATCACAATCTACAGCACATCCCACTTGAGAAGAAATACATATAGTGTGTCTATTATCTTCGATCATACTTACTGATTCTATATAATCATTGGAATCTGTTTTAAATAAAAATTTAGTAGTATTTTTATTTGATTTTTTATGAGATAATTTTAATGTATTAATAATACAATATTCATTTAAAAATTTTTTTAATTTTATTGGAATATTCTGCATATCTTCAATTTCTGTAGTAGGATTTTTATATAACCAATTATAGATTTGTTTTCCTCTATACTTTGGAAAATCATGATTTATTAATAAATCTTCTAATTCAGTTTGAGACATGCCTTTTACAATATAATTCATATTTTAACTCTTAAATGTGTTTGTTCGTATTTATCATATTTGATAGATTAAATACTATTAATTTTAAGGATATTATGAATAATATTAAAGATGTAGAAAATTTAACTCAATTAAAAAATAAATTTGATGATGAAATTTCAAAAATTATAGTTGGGCAGAAAGAAATTATTAATCAAATTTTTATTGCACTATTAAGTAATGGTCATATTCTTTTGGAAGGTGTTCCAGGATTAGCTAAGACCTTATTAATTAATAGTATTGCACAAGCTTTAAATCTTGATTTTAGCAGAATTCAATTTACTCCTGATTTAATGCCTACAGATATTACTGGCACTGAAATAATACAAGAAAATAAAAGTACAGGAGAAAGGGAATTTAAATTTTATAAAGGACCAATATTCTCAAATATTATTTTAGCTGATGAAATAAATAGGACACCACCCAAAACTCAGGCAGCACTATTACAGGCTATGCAAGAAAAAAAAGTTACAATTGGTAATGAAACCTATATTTTAAATAAACCATTTTTTGTTTTTGCAACTCAAAATCCTATTGAGCAGGAAGGAACATATCCATTACCAGAAGCTCAATTAGATAGGTTTATGTTTAACTTAATTATTAATTATCCAACTAATAAAGAAGAAATTTTAATTGTAAAGAATATGCATAATATTCTTAATCATAGAATAGAACCCATTATTGAATTAGATCAATTAATTAAACTACAGAATTTAATTATTAATATGCCAGTTTCTGATAATGTAATAGAATTTGCAGTCAATGTAGTACGTATGACACGATTAACTGATGATGCGTGTTCTGTAACTAAAAAATGGATTAATTGGGGAGCTGGGCCACGTGCTAGCACTATATTGATTAGCGCAGCAAAATCAAATGCATTACTTTCTGGAAAAACGACTCCTGATATTGAAGATGTAAAATCTATGGTTAAACCCGTATTAAGACATAGAATTATTCCAAATTTTAATGCAGAAGCGGATGGATTGTCACGCGATAATATTTTAGATGAAATATTACACTTATTAAAATGAATCACAAATATTTAAATCCTCAGATTATCAATACATTAGATAATTTGCAATTAAAAGCGAAACTAATTGTTGAAGGATTTATGACTGGTTTGCATAAAAGTCCATTTCATGGATTTTCAGTCGAATTTTCCGAACATCGTTCATATACACAAGGAGATGAAACAAAAAACATCGATTGGAAATTATGGAGCAAAACTGATAAATATTATATTAAAAGATTTGAAGAAGAAACAAATCTATTATGTCATTTATTTCTTGATTCTAGTGAATCTATGAATTTTAGTTCGCATACTATAACTAAATTTGATTATGCTCAAATGCTGTCTGCTGCTCTTAGTTATTTAATGATCAATCAGAGGGATAGTCTTGGAATGCATATTTTTGATTCAGAGATTAGACAGACAATAAAACCTAAAAGCACCAAAAGTCATTTAAATACTATTTTATCAATCATGGCTCAAATGAATATTGGGAAAAAAACAAATATCAGCAAAATTTTACATCAAGGAGCAGAAAAAATAAAAAAAAGAGGGCTAATTATTTTATTATCCGATTTGTTTGATGAGCCCATAAAAATTATTAATGCTCTTAAACATTTAAGATATTATAAGCATGAAGTGTTAGTATTTCATATTTTGGATCAGCAAGAGATTGAGCTTAATTATAATGAAAAAATTTTATTTGAAGATTTAGAAAACAAGCAAACTATTATTACTGACCCTTGGCAAATAAATAAGGCTTATAAAAAAGAGATTGAAAAAAATATCAAATATTTTAAAACAGAATGCTCTGCCATTAATGTAAGTTATCACTTATTATTAACTAGCCAAATGCTTGATTCAGCTTTATATGAATTTTTAAATAAAAGAATAAAATTTATATAAATTAAAATAATGAATAATCAATGTTTTTACTGCTTATCTTTAATGATATTTTCAATTTTTTGAATTTGAGATCTTAAATCATTTCTTCTTTGCTTCAATTCCTTTGCTTCATTTAGATAGTTTTCTACTTCATTAGAATCGAGTTCTAATTGACTACACATAATGAATTTTGCTCTTGCTTGTTCTACATAATTGATACAATCTTCATATATAAAAATGAGCAATTCTAGATCTTCTATACCAAGTTTATTAATTTCTAAAAATAGCTCAGATGCGTAAGATTCCTCTTCTAAAAGCATATTTTGATATAATGCTCCTGCATTACTCCATAGAGTTACATTTTCAGGATCACCATTAATTAATTCTTGATTTATTTTTATAGCTTTTTCATACGATTTATTTGTGTAATACACATCAAATAACGCAGCCTGAAAAGATATAATCTTTTCTTTTGATTCATTATTTAATTTAGCTGTTTTATATGCCTCTTCATAAAATTTTTCAACATTTTCTTGTTCTCCCTTTGCATCTGCAATTTGTCCTTTTAGAATAAATAAATCTGATATAGTATTATCTATTTTTAATGCTTTATCTGCAGTTTCTATTGCCTCATCAAAACGATTAGATTCAAAAAAAATTCTAGATAAAAAATTATATGTTAACGCATTTGTAGGGTCTATTAATATGGCTGTTTCAAGATTTGAAATAGCTTGTAGTGTTTTGCCTTCATCCAATAAAGCCACACTGCCATTATATAATTCCACCCATATTATATATCTGTAATGTGCAACAGCTTCTTTAACTGTTGTAATTTTTATTTGTTTTCCATCTTTATTTATTACAGATTCAGGTCGAGCTAATATCTGATCTTCTTCAGTACGACCATCCATTTGCATAGCTAGCTCAAAATATTCAGCTGCTTTTTTATAATTTTTCATAGGTGAATTTGGAGCTGAATATATATTTGTAGCTAAAAAATATGCAAGAAGAGCATCATTTGGATTTGCTTTAATACCATCCTTTGCTGTGCTGATAGCTTTTGCATAATTATTCTGAGAAGACACATAAGTTTTAGCGCTACGATATTCGGTGCTAACTGTTGGCCCACATGAGTATAATAATAATAATAATAATAATAATAATTTTGTCATATCTATTAACCTTCCATTAAATCAATAATTAATTTAATACGTTTTTCAATATTTGTAAATTCTAAATTTTTGATTCCATTAATTCCAAAATCAGATACTGTATAAGATGCAATTGCTGTACCAGTAATTACAGCATTAGTAATATTAAAATCTTTATTAGAGGCTAGATATCCAATAACCCCGCCTGCAAAAGAGTCTCCTGCGCCAGTAGGATCAAAAACATCAATTTCAGGTACAGCAGGGATTGATATAGCATTGTTATTTGAAACAATAAGCGATCCTTCACCTCCTTTTTTTACAATTACACATTTCAATTTTTCATTTAGTAATTGTATAGCAGCATTTTCAATATTTTGATTGTTTGTTAATTGAATAATTTCTTCATCATTAATTAATAAAATATCACATTGATGAATTACATCTAATAATTCATTATAATTATTATCAATCCATAAATTCATTGTATCCATAACAGTTAAATATGGATTATTAATTTGATTAATCATTTGTTTCTGTAATTGAGGTTGGATATTAGCTAAAAATAAAATAGGCTGATTAAATGAATTATTATTAATTTTAGGGTTAAAATTTTCAAATACACCCAATTTAGTAAATAATGTCTCTCTAGTAGAAAAGTCATCACTATAAATACCACCCCAATGAAAAGTTTTGCCTTTTTCATCATGATGCAGATAATTTGTAGAAATAGATTTATCATGAAACATTTCAATATAAGATTCATCAAAATCATTACCAACTATTCCAACTAGATGCACTTTACTAAATATAGATGCAGCGATTGAAAAATAAGTGCCAGATCCACCTAAAAGACGTTTATGTTTCCCTTTTATTGTTTGGATATCATCAAATGCTACAGAGCCAACTACTATTATATCTTTATTATTTTTCATAATTAAAATTAATCAAAATTAATTCTAAAAATAACTACTATTATTTTTTAATCCATAAGTTATAAGAAGCAATATTAGATAATTTTTTAGTATCATGTTTAATGAATTTTTTTTTGATATGATCAAGATTAACAGGAAAAAAAGTATCTAAATTTTTAGATTCTAAAGTTATCAATGTAATATGTAGATGTGTTGCATAATCAAAAAATTGCTTATAAATACTTGAACCACCAATAATAAATATTTTTGATATTGAATCATCAGCTAATTTTTTAATAGTATCTTCTATATTTTGATATACTTCAATATTATTAATGGGTTTACTTGATAAAATAATATTTCTACGATTTGGTAATGGTTTGATAGGTAGAGAATCCCATGTTTTACGTCCCATTATTATAGGATGATTCAGAGTAATTTTTTTAAAATTTATTAAATCTTCTGCAACATGCCATGGTAGTTTACCGTTTTGACCTATACCTCCATTAGGCTCTTGCGCCCAAATAAGATGGATTTCCATTAAACTGCTACTGGAAATTTAATTACTGGATGATGTTTGTAATCAATTAGAGAGAAATCTTCAAATTTAAGATCCCAAAACGGTTTATTTTTAATTATCAATTTTGGCAAATCATAAGGCTTACGTTTCAATTGTTCTTTCATACCATCAATATGATTTACATAAATATGAGCATCATTAATATAATGTGAAAATTCACCTAATTCTAAATTTGTTTCTTGTGCTATCATTTGCGTCAAGGTAGCATAGCATGCTAAATTAAATGGAATACCTAATGCAATATCTCCACTTCTTTGAGTTAAATGGCAATTTAATTTATTATTAACTACACTAAAAATAAAAAAAGCATGACAACTAGGCAGAGCTATTTGATCTAATACAGATGGATTCCATGCAGATACAATAATTCTTCTAGAATCGGGGTTATGTTTAATTAATTTAATTGCTTCATCAATTTGGTTAATATATGTTTTTTTGATATTACCAGTTTTATCATCTTCAGTATACTTTTCCCAGTTAACCCATTGATAACCATACATTTTACCTACTTCCCAATTTTTTTTTTCTGAAGTCCAGGCATTCCAAATTTTTGTATGTTGCCTTAAATTTCTAATATGAGTTTCACCAGACAAATACCATAATAATTCATGTATTACTGAATTAAAAAAAACTTTTTTTGTAGTGACCAAAGGGAAGCCGTTAGCTAAATTTATTTTATAATGATAACCAAAAGTCATTAAAGTATCAGTACCTGTACGATTTTTCTTTAAGGTACCATTATCTAAAACATGTTTAACTAAATCCAGGTATACTTTCATTATTTATAATCTCTTTTTGGAATACCTGTATATATTTGACGAGGTCTATTAATACGGCTAGTTGGATTTAAAATCATTTCTCTCCAATGGGCAAGCCATCCTGGGAGCCTACCTAAGGCAAACATTACAGTAAACATATTTGTAGGGAATCCCATAGCTCTATATATAATACCAGAATAAAAATCGACATTAGGATATAGCCCCCTTTTGACAAAATATTCATCACTTAATGCTACTTCCTCTAATTTTTTTGCTATATCTAATAAAGGATCTTGCACATTTAATTTATTCAAAATTTGTTCTGCCATATTTTTAATCACTTTAGCTCTAGGGTCATAATTTTTGTATACCCTATGGCCAAACCCCATTAATCTAAATGTAGAATTTTTATCTTTTGCCATATCAATATATTTATTGTAATTACCATTATCCTTATTAATTACTTTTAACATTTCAATTACTGCCTGGTTTGCTCCTCCATGTAATGGCCCCCATAATGCGGATATACCAGATGAAATAGTTGCATATATATTTGCTTGACTACTACCAACCATCCTAACTGTAGAAGTAGAGCAATTTTGTTCATGATCAGCATGTAAAATCAATAATAAATTTAAAGCGTCTACAATAATTTTTTCGTTATGATATTCTTCTTGAGAATCAGAAAACATCATATGTAAAAAATTTTCTACATAACCTAAATCAGAATCTGGATATATAAATGGCAAACCATGTGATTTTCTATATGAATAAGCCGCAATAGTTTTAACTTTAGCTAATAATCGTACAATATTAAGGTCAATATTTTCTATAAAATCAGATTCACTATCATCCTGATGATAAGAGGATAAAGCCGTTACCATTGAAGAAAGAATTGCCATTGGATGCGCATTAGGTGGGAAGCCATCAAAAAAGCGTTTCATATCTTCATGGATTACAGCATGTTTACGTAAACTTTTTTTGAATTTTACTAAATTATTATCATCATCACAGTCACCATAAAGCAACAAGTATGATAAATCAGTAAATGTAGTTTTATGTACTAAATCTTCAATTGGAAAACCTCTGTATCGTAAAATTCCTGCTTCTCCATCAATAAATGTTATATCACTTAAGCATGAGCCTGTATTACCAAAACCAGGGTCTAGAGTAATATAACCTGTTTCTTTTCTTAAAGAAGTAATATCAATAGCTTTTTCTTTTTCGGTACCCTCAATTATAGGTAATTCTAATGTATTATTATCGATTGTTAATTTTGCTTTTTTCATATTATGTTTACTCATTATAAGTTAGTTGGATTATTTTTTTAAAAATACATTTGTAATTTAATAATTTTTTTAAAAAAATTCTCTTCTAAAAAATTTTTTTTTTACTTTTTTTTAAAATAATGTTTGGTGCATCAATACAATATAGAGTATATTTTTAGTGCTTATTACTATATCTTGTATGTGTTTTAATTCAAATCCTCGACGATAAAAGTAGTTTAGCCTAAAGTTCTATTGGACAGTCAAATATAAAAGTTGTAAAAATTTAAGGAGCATTCTGTAGTATATGAAAGATTTCCCTCTAATGTTTTCCCATGGTGGAAAAACTGTAAAATTAATTGGTAAGAAAAGAATTAGCGCATATAAAAAGTTATATAATTATATTGAAGATCTTCAGGATAAAAATATAGTTCAAACACATGAAAATTATTTAGATGATAATGAATTAGCTCAAAATATTTATGCAAAGAAATATTATGTTAAAGATTTAAATAATGAGTTAATTGAAGATAAACCTGAAGATGTATTTAAAAGGTTAGCTTCCTTTTTAGCTACTGTTGAAGACACCCCTAATAAACAAAAAGAATTTTCTCAACGTTTTTATGAACAATTATTTGAAGGGAAATTTATTGCAGGCGGGCGTGTTTTAGCTGGAGCAGGTGATTTATATAGACTTAAAACATTAGCTAATTGCTTTGTGTCTCAAATTCAATCAGATAATATAGACTCTATATATCAAACTGCTTTTGAATGTGCAAGGACATATTCTTATGGAGGCGGCATTGGAGTTGATATATCATGTTTAAGACCTAAGGATGCTATTGTTCATAATGCTGCTGATAGTTCAACGGGAGCTGTATCGTTTATGGAATTGTATTCTTTAACTACAGGACTTATTGGACAAAGTGGGAGAAGAGGCGCTTTAATGCTTACAATTGATGTGAAACATCCTGATGTAAAACATTTTTTAAAAGTTAAAAAAACACCAAATTGGGTTACTAACGAAATTATACAACAATGTAGTTGGACAGGACAATTTAAGGATTCTGAATTAGAGGTAATTAAAAAACAAGTCATGGAAAACACCCAGGTACGTTTTGCTAATATTTCAATTAAAGTAAGTGATGAGTTTATGAATGCAGTTGATGAAGAGCGAAAGTATTTAAAAAATGAATATTTAGTATATCTTAATAAAAACACAAGTTCCTCTAAAGGTGCAAATGAATATGATCATTTTTCTGTAAGAATGCCATCTAAAAAGATTGAGAATTATGAATTATTAAAAAGTTTTACATCTTTTGCTGAAATGAAAAAATGGATTAAAGAAAATCATCAACAAAATATTAGTAAAAAATTAGTACATGATGTGAAATGTAGAGATAAATTTGGTGATTATGTAGTTAAATGTCAAGATGGAGATTTATCTATTAGACAAGCTGGTGATTTTATGCTCTATTTTAATAGCCCAGAAACTGGAGACATTAAGGAATTAATAAAAGCGCGTACAATTTGGGATGAATTTGTAGAAGGTAATTATAAAACTGCTGAGCCAGGAATTATTTTTTGGAGCACTATGTCAGATTATTCTCCTTCTAATTATGTAGGGCGCCCCATTATCAGCACGAATCCATGTGCAGAAGTACCACTTGAAGATGGAGGGGCATGTAATTTAGGCTCATTAAATCTTTCTAGATTTGTAATAGATGGGTATGAAAATAATGCACGCATTAATTGGGATCAGCTTGCTGAATCAACTGAATTATTAGTTCGTTTTTTAGATAATGTAGTTACGTGGAATGAAGACTTAAATGCTTTAGAAAAACAAAGATTAGCTGCAAAAGAAACACGTAGATTGGGATTAGGTGTTATGGGGATTGCCGATATGTTAAATCAGTTAGGCTTTGCCTATGATTCTGATGAAGGTATTGATTGCGTGGAAGAAGTAATGAGATTTATTACCAACGCAGCATATTCTGCATCTGCAATGCTTGCAAAAGAAAAAGGAGAATCTCCTATATTTAATCTTAATGGCTATAAACAATGTCCATTTTATCAAGAAGCTTTAAATGATGACACAAAAAATTTAATTACTAAAAATGGATTGAGAAATATTGCTATTATGTCAATTGCTCCTACAGGTTCAATTTCTAATATTGTTTTAGGTTATGAAATTAATGGAAAAAATTATATAGGTGTTTCAGGTGGCGTAGAACCTATTTTTTCAATTTCATATACAAGGCGGTCTGAATCATTTAATAAACGCTTTAAAGTATTTCATTCTACAGTACAAGCTTATATGGATTTAATGGATATCGATTCAAAAGATTCAGAAGAAAATATTCTTCCAGAATATTTCTTTAGAACGGCACATTCTATTGTACCTGAAAAAAGAGTTAAATTACAAGGTATTATTCAGAAATATATTGATCATAGTATTTCTTCCACAATTAATCTTGCTGAAGATGTAGAACCAGAAGTAATTTCTGATATTTATTTTATGGCTTGGCAGAAAAAA
>MDSZ01160451.1_pt1 | contig 12945 bp, 3 predicted proteins | sample 811201 | NCBI WGS metagenome assembly MDSZ01 (sample SAMN05326647, study PRJNA326480) | marine metagenome | isolation source: seawater | place: Indian Ocean: North | collected 2010
TTGGTTAAAGAAAGCAGCGAGAGCAAAGGAAGAGAGCGAGAGGATTTTTGACAACCAAGAAGAATGGGCAGATGGTTTCTGTGGGAAGTGAGATAAATAATCAATAAACTACCATCGAATGCCTGAATTTCAAACGTTTAAGGATTTTAATATTGGTTTTAAACCTCATCCTGTAACGGAGGATTTGATGGTAGTGAAAGATTCTGCGGACATTAAACAGTCCATTAGGAATCTATTGATGACTAGAAGAGGCGACAGACTGTTTCAATCTGGTATTGGTACAGATTTGATTGATTTGTTATTTGAACAATTAGATTTTGGTACATCCTCTCTCATTAGAGATGAGATTGTGAGGGTGTTATCAAACTATGAAAAGCGTATTGACATCTTAAGTTTAGATGTCGGTGTTAATTTTCAAGACAATGGTTATGATGTTGATCTAGTCTACGAAATTATTGGTCGTGATGACGTTCCTGTAAACGTAGAATTTTTCTTAGAGAGTGCTAGATAACCATGCCATCATACGTACAAGTCTCTAATCTAGACTTCCAACAAATCAAAACCGCTCTCAAGGAGTATTTGAGAGCACAGTCGGACTTCACATCGTATGATTTTGAAGGATCGTCGATGAGTGTCCTATTGGACGTTCTTGCTTATAATACTTACTATACCGCCTTCAATACAAACATGGCGGTTAATGAAGTCTTCTTAGACTCTGCTACCCTTCGTGACAACGTTGTATCACTTGCTAAGCAGTTAGGATACAAACCTAAGTCTAGAACCGCCCCAGAGGCGAAGGTATCGTTTTCGGTAACATATCCTGGAAACTCTCCTAAGACCGCCTTGCTGAAGAAGGGAACGGGGTTTACGACGACGTTTGACGAGACATTGTATTCTTATGTTGCTGTTGACGACCATACGGCACCTGTAATTAACGGTGGTGCTGTATTCACTGACATTCCTGTATACGAAGGTACAGTCATAAGCAACACTTATGTAGTAAACACTACAACTCCACAGCGATTCATTATCCAGAACGCTAATGTTGACATTAGTAGCATTAGAGTCAAAGTATATCCTAGTGTACAGGCAACAGCGTTCAACAAGTATGAATACGCTGATAATATTTTAAATGTTGGACCATCATCGAATGTATTCTTCGTCGATGAGATTGAAGACGAGAGATATGAAATTTTCTTTGGTGATGGTGTAATTGGTAGAGCACTAGAGAATGGTGAGCAAATTGAAGTGTCTTACATTATTACAAATGGTGCTGATACCAATGGTGCTAAGACTTTCACGTTCAATGGTGTAATTACAGATCTCTTTGGGTCTACTGGATTCCCTGTAGACGTTACAGTAGATCCTTCTGCTACAGTTGCTGCCAATGGTGGTGCTGATATTGAGAGCATCTCTAAGATCAAGTTCAATGCTCCAAGGTACTTCTCTACTCAAGATAGAGCAGTAACTGCTTCTGACTATGGTGCTATTGTAAGAAATCTTTATCCTGCTATTTCTGACATTATTATCTTCGGTGGTGAAGAAGACGAACCACCCGAGTATGGAAAAGTCAAAATTGTAATCAAACCTGAGAATTCTAGTTTCTTGTCTGCTACGACAAAGAGAGACATTGTTAAGAAGTTGAAACCATATATGGTTGCTTCTGTCATCCCTGAGATCATTGATCCCTCTATTTTGTACATTGAGGCGACCACAAGCATCTATTACGACACTTCTAGGACAAGTCAACGTCCAGAGCAAATTCAGACGAAAGTTGTCGCTGGATTAGAGAGTTATCTCAAGCAGTCTCAAACTGAGAAATTCAATGGCAAATTTAGATACAGTAAATTTGTATCCACAATTGATAATGCTGATTCGACTATTAATTCTAACACAACGAAACTTATTTTAAGAAAAGATTTTTATCCACAGATCAATTCTAAGAGTTTCTATGAGATCTGTTATCAGAATCCTTTTGACAAAGAATGTGATGGATTTACTATCAGTTCTAGTGGGTTTAGAGTAACCGAATTCCCAACGTACACGGTGTATTTGGAAGATAGGGATGGAGCAATCGCCCTATATAGATTAGACACTTTGACTGGTGAGAAGATCACTCTAAATGATTCTATTGGCACCGTAGATTATGAGAAAGGTGAGATTAAGTTGTATGATTTGACTATCGTAAAAGGTAGTTTTAGTGATAATAGAATCGAACTTCGTGCTACCCCTCTAAACGATGATATCATCGCTAAGAGAGAGGTTTATCTAGATGTCGATCTGACAAGAAGCAAGTTCACAGCCTACCCAGAGTAAATTAGATGGCTCCTAAGAAGAGAAAAATATCATCCCTGATTGAGTCACAACTCCCAGGGTTTATTAACGACGAATATGAAAATTTCTCTAAGTTCATAGCGAAATACTATGAACAGCAGGAGTCTGCTGGTCAACCAATTGACCTTATTTCTAATTTAAGTACATACACTGATATTGATTACTACGAGAAGAATCTTCTCAAGCAATCTACAACATTGGTGAACACCATCACTGCTGATGCGGCAGAAGTTGTGCTGCAAGATGGTTCTTCTTTCCCAGAAGAGAATGGATATATCAAAATTGGTGAGGAGATCCTTTTCTACCAGAAGAGAACTGGTAACACTCTCACTGATGTGTCTAGAGGAGTTAGTGGTAATACAACTCTAGGTGATCTGTATCATTCGTCTCGTTTTGTTACTACTTCGGCAGCGTCCCATGGAATGGGATCCGAAGTATATAACATCAGTAATCTTTTCCTATATGCTCTCGTAAAAGAATTTGAAAAGACATACCTAGGTTCTTTTCCTGAGTCATATCTAAAGCAAGACGTTGATAAGCGTCTTCTTATCAAAAATATTTCTAATTTCTATAAGGCAAAGGGTACAGATAGATCTGTTAAGTTCTTATTTAATTCTATTGTATCCAAGTCAGAAACTGACGTACCAGAAATTGTAAACCCAAAAGACTATACATTAAAGGCTTCTACTTCTGATTGGACTCAGGATTACACAATTAAGTGTAAAGTTGTATCGGGAAACATTGCTAACCTAGTTGGTAACGTCATCACTCAGGATGATGGGGTCAACTTCTCTTCTGCTGTTGTAGATAACTACAGAGCGATTGGTTCTGATGGTGTTGATAAAATTTATGAACTAATTATTGAACCAACCACTGTCAATGGTAATTTCCGTCTTTCTTCCAGAACTTCTTTAACAAGTAATCTATCTTCGGCAGAACAGGGCACATTAAAAGTAAGAAGCACCGATGGATTCCCAGAAGTTGGTAGTATTTTAGTTAATGACGAAGTAATCACATATTCGTCTAAAACTGTAAACCAATTCTATATTGACCAGCGTGGCAATAACCCACGTTCTCATGGAAAAGATCAAAAAGTATATTCATACAATGTTGCCACTGGATCTGGTGTAACACTAGTTCTATATGGCGCTGTTTATGGCATGGGAGCACAAAACCCCCAACCATACTCATCTGCTGGGGACATTGTAGCAGTAGATAAAGCTGGATTTGTAACGTTAGATCCTGTTGTCTATGATTCAACTCTTGATAGGACAAGATGGTTTATTAATGATGATCCTGCTGCCAATCCAGTCACTATCAACAGTGTTTCTAAACCAGATATTGTTGGTGATGTTGCCAATATTTACGAGGATGACCAATACTACTATATTGCTTCCTCTGGATTCCCATCTGGATCTTCTTTAGTAAATACGACATATGATCTTACTGGTTTAGACAACCAGAAAAACCTAAAACTCATTCGTAAAGTACCATCTGCTACTACAGAGGTTTATAAGACTGGCACTAGAGATGTTGGTATTTTTATCGATGGTGTTCCTGCTCTAAGTTACAAAGACGATAAGACAGAGAAGTTTGGTCCTATTGTTTCCACAACTATCACAAATAGAGGTACTCAATACGAAGCACCTCCATTTGTTCTTGTTAATGAAGCAATCAACAAAGCAAGAGCACGTCTTTCTGGTTCAGTAGTTGATAGTATCGAAATTCTTACTAACGAAGTTTTCAGTGAAGATCCTACAATCAGAATTACCTCGGGAGAAGGAGCGGTACTAACTCCTGTTATTACTAATGGAGCAATTACAAGTCTAACTGTTGTAGAACCTGGAAGATTTTATTCATCACCACCAATTATCAGAATTGTAGATAATCTTGGTAAAGGTGCTTTTGCTGAGTTTGAAGCAGTTTTGGATAGCAATGGTGGTGTAGAAGGTGCTACCAGAATTTCTGGTGGTCGTTTTTACACTAGAGGTAATACCGTCGTAAGTGTCCAAGCAGTTGGAACAAGTGCTTCTGCTACTGCTAAAGTTCGTGAATGGACCTATGATCGTTACAGATCTAATGTAGATTTTGTCGATTCTGATAATGGTATGACCTTCGAGAGTTTTGAAGGTAACCGTGGACTAGGATATGGATATGTTGCCGCTCCAAAATCGGTAAGAACTCGTGCTTATGCCAATGCTTCTGATTATGGATATAATGTACAATCATCTACTAGTCACTCGCCGATCGTAGGATATGCCTATGATGGCAACCCAATCTATGGTCCATATGGTTATTCTGATCCGTATGATTCTAATAGTACAATTTCTAGAATTGATAGTGGTTATCAAATTAAATCTTCTAGAGTTGGTGGACCAGATGTTGGATTGTATCCAATGGGAACATTCATTGACGACTACGAATGGATTCCTAGTGTCAACTCTGGTAAAACTGAACTAGATCAGAATAATGGTAGATTCTGTGTAACACCAGATTATCCAAATGGTGTGTATGCTTACTTCCTTACGGTTTCGGAAGATACTGTTACTGATTGTACACCAGCATTCCCATATATTGTTGGCGAGAACTTTTATTCTCTTCCAGTAGATTCTAACTACAACTCCCGTATTTCACAAGATGATATTCCTGTTGGAGTAAAGTCTGTTAGAAGTTCTTTGTCCGAAATTAATGGGGTAGAGTTCTCTGGTATCATTTCTGATGTAAAACGAGGAAATGTTGATGCTGTTACTGTAGAAACATCAAGACCATACTTCTCACCTGGATCTAGAGTCTTTATTAATGAAGATAACACAGAAGGTGCTGGATGTATCGTCAATGTTGGTGCTGTACAAGGAGAAACAGTATCTAGCGTCGAGTCTACTGAAACTAAAGCAGTTCAGGTAAGAATCCTAGAAAACGCTTATTTGTTTGCTGGAGATGAAGTTGGTATATACGACACCCAGCAAGCAAATGAATTAGTTGGGCAGGGAATCTTGATTGGAGATGTTATCGATGACACCAATCTAGTTTTGAGGGATGTTTCAAATAATTTCTTCTCTGGAGACAGATATTTCATCGATTCGGAAACTCTAGTACAGAATTTGATTCTTGATAGAGATTCTTCTTTCAGTGTTGGTGAAACTCTCATTCTCACTAACGACGACGATGAAATTATTTCCTCTGGCGAAATTCTAGAAACAACTGCTAGACAAAACTCAGTTAAAGTAAAAGTAACTCTTTCCAACAATCCTTTACTAGTAGCATTTGCTCCTACAACGGAATACTATTTACGTAGTAGTAATCTCAGTGATACCAATAGATCTCAGGTTATCTCTACAGATTCTTTAAGCACAGGACTGACGCCATTCTCTGTTAGTACAAATATTGCTATTGTTCAAACTACAGAATCACATAATTTGGGTTTAGAAGATACTGTTGATGTTAGTATCTTACCTAATGATAATGAGTCAACAACTACTTACTATGTTAGAAAGAGACTCTATCAAACAGGAACGACATTTACACCAACACATAATTCTAAACTCACAGATGCTGGTATTGGAAGTGCCGATGTACTAAACAGTGGTGATGCTTATCTAAGTGCCACCTATGAAGATGTCGAATTAATTTTCCAAGATCAAAATCTAATTAGAACTAATCTAGGATATGCTGGCGCTCCTTACAATGCCAGAGCTACCGTTAATGTATCGAGTCCAGGTGGATTCCTCACAGGTGGTGTTGCTGAGGTCATTATCACGACTAAAGGTTATGGATACAGAAAAGGAGATATCCTAACTATTCCTGACGATGTTCTCAACAGAGATCCAAATGCTGCCAATGACCAAAGATTTGTTCTACAAGTAGATCATGTAGGATTTGCTAAGGAAAATACAATCTTATACGTAAGTAATGTCTCCAACGTTTCTCAGGAAGACATTCTTCAGATTGGCGAAGAACAAGTACAGGTATCTTCTGTTGATACTACTAATAGGACAATTACTGTAACTAGAGGTGCTAATGGCACAACTATTGCTAATCACTTCCTTAATGCCGAGATAACGTTAGTAAATGGTGTATACAGATTCGATACGAACTTTATGCCTTTTGGTGATGGTCTTGTTAAACCAACACTATTAAGGTATGACCAAGATACGGGAGAGGTATTTGTAGCATATGATTACTCTGTATCATCTCCACAAAAACTATCTAATAGTACAAGTTTCTTCGATTCTAGTATTCCTGCTAAGCAGGTTAGGTTCTTAAGTGTTAATGAACCTGTTTATAACCTAGAGTTTTCCACAGACAATGTAAGTTTTAGTATTAACCCCGTTATCGATATTCAGAAGTATTACAGATATACTTTTGATGTGTCACACATTTCTATGATTGGCACATACTTGGATTTTTCTGCTAGTGCTAATTATAACGTATTCACAGAAGAAAAAGAAGTGAGTTCTATTGCTCCTGGTAATGCTGGAGCAGAAGTTACGATCAAACTTGGATTTGGTCCAGCAATTGCTACTAACAACTATCAGCAAACTGTACCTGTTAATTTCCAGAATTACTTCTACTTCATCAAAGCGGAAGATGTTGATACCAGTGGATCTTATTTGAGAATTATTGATGACCCTCTAACAGGTCCAAAGAGAATTACATATGTAACTAGTGATAGATTTGTTTATGAACTGGAGGAAGTTCCTCAGTATGATGGAACTGGATCTATGTCTTATACGACTACTTCCAGATCTGCTGTTGGTGATATAACTGGATTTAATATTGTCAACACGGGTAAAGGATATTCCTTACTGCCAACGGTTGTTGGTGTTCTACCTTCTGCTGGTAATGAGGCATCTGTAAGTCCTGTTTTCGATCAGATTGCTGGAACAATTAATGGTGTTATTATTGAAAATAGAGGTAGCAATTACTCCAAACCTGTTGTAGTAATTACTGATGGTGACGGTGAAGGAGCCGAGTTTGAGTGTGTAACTGCTTTTGGCGAACTGAGAGAGGTCAAGGTTCTTAAAAAAGGATCTGGGTACACTTACGAACCAACTATTAAGATTGCTGAGTCTGATGTCAAAGTTTATTTGGGATCTTCTAATATTGGTTTACCCAAGACTGTAACGATTGGTAATCCTGGTAAAGGATTCCATGGTGACAATTCTAACTTAGGTAAGTATTCCTCGAACACTACTTTCATCCTTAGAGAAATTGATGGACCTTTCTATGATGGAGAGATAATCGCTCAACCCTCTACTGGTGCTACTGCTAGAGTTGCTACCAATGGATATAGAGAAGGAACTAACCTCCTGAAAGTCACTGGTATCACTGGGGTTTTCCGTAATGGAGAAGCAATTAATTCTGCTAATGTAGTTGTAGGTCGTGGTGATCGTGGTGGAGTTTTGGTTGCTCAGTACACCACCGAATTTGATCCTGACATCAGATACTACATCGACAACTTCGGAAAATTCTCTTCCGACAGAGGAAAGTTGAGTGAGGTAACTCAAAAGTTAACTGATAGTTTCTTCTACCAAGATTACTCTTATATTATTAGATCTAAGACATCTATTGATGTGTGGAGAGACCTAATCAAGCAGACTATCCACCCAGCTGGATTTAAGATGTTTGGTGAGATGGTCATTGATGCCATCGCTACACCAGCAATTCCTGAACAGAAGATAGTAGCAGCACATTTCACTGTTATTGAACCTGGCGTTCAATCTATTCGTTGTCTACAACCAGATGAGCATGAAGGTGCTCCTAAGCAGAGATCTATTATTTCTGTACAGAGGTATGAAACTTTAGTTGTAGAAAGAGGCAGAGGATCTGTTTCTATCGATACATTTGATACATCGGAAACAAGAACTTTCAAAGTTGGGTTGACCCCTCCATTTGATGGCAAGTTTGATCCAGATACTGGTCAGTTAACTGGTACAACTACTTTCTCGATGGTTGATCTCGATAGTGGAGATCCAGTTACTCTAAGAAAAGAAGAAGAGTTGTTCGTAACTCTAGATGGTATTTGGCAACAACCAGGCGTTGCTTACACAGTTTCTGGAACCCAGATCGAATTTGCTGCTCCCCCATTTGGTGAGCGTGTAGCAGAAGGTCAAGATCTAGATGCTGTGAAGTTCTATGGTAGAGCAATTTCATTCAAGCAAGGTGGTCTTGCTGACAGATACTTCAGAAGATTAAAAGATATTTCACCAGAATTTGATGGTAGAAAGTTTGAATTTGACTTGTACTGGGAAGATGGCACAATTGTTAAATCTGATCCTTACGAAAACTTTATTGTTACTCTTAATGGTGTCGTACAAAAAGCACGCTTAAATTCAGAAGAACCTTTTGGTAATGCTTATTCTATTGTTAGAAGTGAAGATGCTAATGTAACTGACAGGATTAGATTTACGGTCTCTCCTATTGATAATGATGATTTGTATGAAGGTGATAGAATTCCAGAGATTCTAAGAAATTACGAGTTCTGTACTATTCTTTCTGTCGGTAGTTACGAGCGATTAACTATTGATTCCAACATCTATGAGTATAGAGGTCAGGGACCATATCTACTCTTGGATGAAATTACACGTGATGTAAGAAAGATTGATGATCCTTCATATGCTTTAGTATTCATCGATGGCGTATTACAGCGAGAAGATGATGCTTACAGAATCGTTGGTCCTAACATTGAGTTCACAGAACCACTTACGTTCTTTATTGATGAGACTGGTAGAAGAGTAACTCAAGATGTTAATGTAATTCTGATCTATGGTCGTGATGTTCCTAGAACACTAACGTTCTATGACTATGAGAGATCTCAATTCTTGAATACCATCAATGTAACATTGAGTGGTACTGGAATTTCTCAACAGTTCTCAGACGTTTACGAACAGATTAGACTTCTCAGTGGTGCCACATATTACCTATATCAAGATGATAAGGTAGTAGGAAATCTAGTCACGGCAGATACTGTCAATCCAGATGAAACTAAATTAATTGTCTCTAACGAAAGAAACGTTGTACTGTATCCAGATAAACCAATTGGATTCAAGATTACTTTTGCTTACGACAAACTCAACTCCTATGAGTATCAAGTTGGATACGAAGGAGATTATACTGTTTCCTATGAATATAAGACTGTAGATGGCGAAAGAGTTGTTGAGAAGAAAGTTCCACCTTGGTTGTATGGATTTAAAGATCAGGGAGACATCTGGGAAAGCAGAAATTCTCTTCTTGCCAACTTAATTACTGGTGACAGGATTCTTATTGACGGTGAGCGTTCTTATAGAACAGTCAATGGAACAACCATGTCGGCGAATGTTAGATCGTTCAATGACGGTGACCTAGTACAGAATAACCTATATTCTAAGATCCCCGTTACCGACTACAACGGTGTAACTGATGGTGTTGGTTTGAGTATGGTCGCTTCGGTTGACCAGTTTGGTCAGGTTTCTTCTCTTAATGTTGCTGCCTTGAAGTGGAACCAAAGAGACCTTGAAATTTACTTAGAAGGTGGTCCTCTACTACAACCTACAGCGTATGGTTACTACGAAACTCCAGTCATCCACTTTATTCCAGTTGATGGAAATGGTGGTGGTGCTAGGGCAGATGTAATTGCTTATGGCGGTCAAATTCTTGACGTTGTATTGAGAGATGGTGGGTCTGGTTACACTCAGGCTCCCAAAGTTGTTGTAGCAAGACGTTATAAGAGAATTAAAGAAAATTCTCGTAAGATCGACAACTTCACTTATTTAAGAGTTCAACCAAAACTCAATGTAAGAATTGAACAACCAAATATTGTTACTGAGATTATTATTACTGGTGCTGGTGCTACAAGTCAGTTCTTCACTGTTGTTTCCTTTGGTAGCTTCACTGGTGCTGCTGATCCAAACACTCTAGAAAAGAGAAGGATTACTGACCACATCTGGCCAGATCCAGATCAAGTCGAGCAACCTTTCGATCTCCAAAAAGTACCTCATAAAGATGAGCGTACTGTTATTGGTAGACCTGATATTAACATCGAGGTCTTCAATACTCAGATCAAGAAGCAGGTTACCCTATTCAATGGTGGACTCGTCAGTCATGTTACTGAGGTTAACTTTGCTAAGCAACCTGAAAAAGTCAACAGAGAAATCACTTCTCACATCTTTAGCGACTTTAGAGAAGTCATCAACAAATATGACACCAATGTCACCAGTGGATTGGGTACATTCCTCAACGCCCCTGTTGATACTGATGATGACATCCTCTTGGTTGGCAACACTGCTAACTTCCCAGATACTGGCGAAAGACTACGTATTAACGGAGAACTAATCCGTTATCGTAAGAAGATGGACGATCGCTTCATGAACTTGGAGCGTGGATATCAAGGAACTACACCAGCAAATCATGCTCCTGGCGATCTCGTATTCCTTGAGACTGAGTACATCACTGCTATCAGTGCTGGTGCTACCATCATCGAATCTGAAGTCACCTTCACTACTAAGTCACAGAGTGAGTTTGTAGAGACTGTACAAATTGAGACTGAGCAAATTCAACCTCAGTTCCCTTATGGTTATGATCATTATGAACTGTTTGTTCAGACTCAGAATACTTCTGAAGAGAGCATTGGTACTACTTTACAACCAGATACTGATATTACAGTAATCGCTGTACCTGCCCAGAGCATCGTTACTCAATCTCACTTTACAAATACTGAGGTACGTACATTTAGTGCTACTCAATATAAGGTCTTCCCAGTTTATTCTAACGAAAATGCTAGGGTACGTCCTGAAGTAGAAAGAGTAGTTACAGAAGAGGTAAGACTTGACGCCGCTCCTAAGGTAAATCAGATTATCTCCGAGATTCCTGTTGCCATCCCATCAGCATCTCTATCTACTAACATCCTGACCTTAAGTCATCAAGAGACTAAGATCTTTGCTCAACAGCAGATCATTAAGTCTGCTTCTATGACACAATCTCAGGTGGTTGAGAATATCAAGTCCACGCTTGATCCACGTCATTCCACATCTGATGTTGTAATTGCTAAGGTCGTACTTACTGACGCTAGACCTGAGAAGCACTTCACTTCCATCACTGAGCAAGCACCGTTTGCCATGATTGCTGTTTCGGATTACGAGCAGAATGGTGGTATTAGTCAGGCACAACCTTCCGCTTTCGTACTCACGACTAAGGAAGATCTCAAGATTACTCAGATTGACCAAATTGCTGTCAACGCTGGTCAATCTAGTTACATGATCACTCAAGCAACGCTTGATATTCCTGATCATGAAATGCTGTACTCGACTTCCAAGATTATTGGACGCCCTGTATATCATAAGCAACCTCTGGTTCTCCGTGTTGAGGGTCCAGTTGATACAAGACATGAAGTGGAACATGTCTCGACTATCACTACTGCCTCCCTAGATATTAATGTCACATCATCTTCCAAGCTCTCTCCAAATATGAATAGAGCGAGCAGAACTCAAACTTCAATCGTACGTAGAGTCTACTAACTCATGGCATCATACCGTCACTATAGATCAGAATCTGTTGTAAGTCTAATTAGAGCAGATACAGACTCTAAGTCTGGATTGGAAGTTCATGGACTTTCTTCGGATTATATACATTCTGTAGAAACTTTCCCTACGACAACACCTGTATGGGAAGTAACTGACCACTTCTTAGAAGCAATCGAACCTGGGGGAACATCTCTTCCCCCATCTTCCACATTAATCACAGCTATTTTAGATCGTGATTTGATACTTGCTATTACAGCAAGAGATCAGATTCTTTCATTCCCTGCTGCTCAACGTAAACCAATTTCTTTTGGTGCCTTCAATTCTGGCGCTGGTGCTGTTGATCTAGTAGTATCACAAGTCAAACCCAAGAAAGAAAGTATTGGTATTAACAGCACTGATAGAGTTCTTGTTGGTTATCTAAACAGAAAATTTGCTGTTGATACGACATTCCAAGTAATTAAGCAGATTGAACGTCCATCTGCTACAGCATTAGAAGATGTACAATTTTTCGTTACATCAACATCTGGAGCAGAAAACTTCCGTAGTATTGTTCAACCACCAGATCCTAGAGAAGTTACTCCACAGGAAATTGTAAGTAATGTCGTTATAGGAGCAAATCTATCTGTAGATCTAGTAGCTAGAAATATTCAGGGTACTCCTGTTGTTCCTACAAGTGTTGCTAAAGTTAATATTAAGTCTACTCAGGCATTGGAGCAGAATACTGTCCATGACATTGATTTGAGAACAGAAGTTAACTTCATTGATAACAAAACAGCAACTATTATTTCTACGTTTACAGATATTACTTCTGGTGCTAAGTTTAACGAGGTTGAAGCACAATCCTTCTCCTTCGTTAAAATGCTCAAGGTTCGTGAGGAATCTAGAGTTGACTTTGAGTATCAACCAATCAGAAAACCATCTATCAAACCTTATGCTATTGTAGAACTGACTTCGTTGGTTCTGGATAGAGATACTAACGTAACTAGGTTTGACACCTCTATATCAGGTGGTTTAGATAGTGAAGGTGGTACGGGATCTGCCACCGAGTTCCCATATGACAGAGGTACAGTAGACTATCAGATTGAACGTTACGTTCTTTCAAAATATATTAAAA
>MDSZ01068816.1_pt1 | contig 12942 bp, 9 predicted proteins | sample 811201 | NCBI WGS metagenome assembly MDSZ01 (sample SAMN05326647, study PRJNA326480) | marine metagenome | isolation source: seawater | place: Indian Ocean: North | collected 2010
ATATAAATAAATGAAAATAAAACTAAAATTGGAGATATGAAGGAAGTAAGTTTAATAGTTATACATAGAGAAGAAAAAATACATAATAATATAAAATATTTTACAATTTCATCATTCTTTTCACATTCAAATATTTTTATAAAATAATAAATAGAAAAAATTAAAAAATAGTTTGCTGGGAAATCAAATCCATGAGCTGAAATTCTAGAAAATTTAATTATTGTATAAAAGGATAAAAATAAAATAAAATAAAATGAAAAACTATTTTTATTAATATTATTTTTAATTTCAGAAAAGAAAAATATTAAAGTAAAAAAATAAAGTACTGAATTACTTAAAAGTGTCCCTTTAATTCCAATTAAGGGAAGATTTAACAAAGATGAAAAATTCAACCAAGATGAATTCCAAGCAAATTGTGGCTGTATAATTGACATACCAAAAATTACTTTCTCTGAAATTAAATTTATAATGTAGGGTAAATGATAAAAACCAAAATCTTCATGCGGTTTATACTTTATGGTCATAATTAAAACAATTAAGAAAGAAAAAAATAAAAATATTTTTTCTGAAAATAATTTTTTTAAAATTAATTTTATGTTGAATAGTATTAATGATAATAAAGAAATTATTATAACAATAATAAAATTATTACCTTCACTAAGCGGGAAAAAAAAATGAAAAATAAAAGATATTAAAGTAAAAAAAAAAATCCCTAAAAACCCAATCTCTCCAAGATTAATCGAATTTATTTCCTGTTTAAAAAAAAAATATGATAAAGAAATTCCAGCTAAAAAAACAATAATTATAAATAAAGAAAAAAATAAGCTTAATTCAAACATCTTTTAATTGTTAATTGATAAATAAGATTATAATTAAGATAATTATAAAATTAAAATAATCAAATATTATTTGAATGAAAAATAGTTATAGAGACGAAATTGATGTTTTTAGAAGTATAGCTGTAATTGCAGTAATTATTTTCCATTATTTTCCAAATTTGTTACCTGGTGGTTACCTGGGTGTGGATTTATTTTTTGTGATTTCAGGTTATGTCATCTCATTACAGATATATGAATATTACCTAAACAAGAATTTTAAATTTAAAAATTTTTATTACAGAAGAATAAAAAGAATATTTCCAGCAACATTTTTTTTACTTTTAGTATGCAGTTTGATCAGTTATTATTTATTAACTTTATCTGATTTAATAAGTTTTGCTAAAAGTGTTTTTTTTTCTATATCGTTCACATCAAATATCTATTTTTGGCTTACTGGGGGATATTTTTTTCCAAATGATGAGTTAAAACCTTTGCTTCATCTTTGGTCCCTGTCAGTTGAGGAGCAGTTTTATATCTTCTTTCCTTTTTTATTTATTATTTTATTGAAATTTATAAAAAATAAAAAACTTTTTTTTATAATTATATTTTTTATTTGTTTACTCAGTTTTTACTTAAATTCTTTTGTTATTAAAATTGGTGGATCTAATCCAGCTTTTTTTTTACTACCAACTAGAATATGGAATTTTTGCTTTGGGGTATTAGCAATGTTTTATTTTGTCAATTTTAATAAAAGAAAACATAGAAATTTTGAATTAATATTTTTCTCAGTATTACTTTTAATTGAATTTTTTATAGAAATTACTTTTTTACCTAATGGAACTATTTTAATTTTATCTTCGGCATATTTATTATCTAAAAAATTTGAAGGTAATTCAGTTTTGTCCAAAATTTATTTTAATAAGTTCTTAAAAAAAATTGGTCTAATTTCCTTTTCTCTTTATCTTTGGCATTGGCCACTTTTAGTTTACTTTAAATATTACTACATAGATGGAGTGCCGATTCTAATAAAATTTTTAAGTATTTTACTTATGATTTTATTTGCAATTGTAAGTTATATCTTTATTGAGAAAAAATTTAGATATGATTTTTCTAAGCATCAAGTTTTATCAAAATTATCTTTTGTAATAATTATATTATTAACGTTAAATATTTTTTATTTAAACAAACCAATCAAATCATTGGAAAATAAATATGCATCAGATAAAATTTCTATGTCCATTCAGTCTAATTATAGATGCAATCCATTGGATTTTGAAATTAGAAAAAACTTAAAAATTTGCAATTTAATTAAGTCAAAAAATATTTATGATGTTGGATTAGTAGGAAATTCTCATGCTCAGATGTATTCTCCGTCTATCATAAAACATTTAGTTGATACAAACAGAAGTGGTATTTTAATTGCTATGACAGGTTGTTTGCCAACTATCGATTATAATATTAATGCTGGATGCTTAGATCAAGCAAAATTAAACTTTAATGTTTATGCTAATGATAAAAATATTGAAATAATAATTATTGGAACTACCTGGAGTTATAAAAAATTGTTTGATGGGGATAAATTTATTGATGACAATGAATACTTGGTATATGGAACTTCTCTTTTAAATTTAGTCGAAAAGATAGAAAGAAATAACAAAAAAGTATATTTAATTGGTCCTATTCAAACCCCTTCATATCAACTTGCCTCAATACTATCTAGAAAAATAAAATTTGAAAAATTAAATCAATCACAGGTATTTGAAGAATTAGCAATTGATAGGTCAATTTTTGACAAAAACTTTTACAAAGTGAGAGAACTATTAAAATCAAAAATGGGTAAATTCTTTATTGATCCATCATTAATACAATGTGATACAAAATACTGTTATCTAGGTAATGATAATGGTATTTTCTTTGCAGATCTTGATCATTTGGGAAGTTATGGATCAGAGTATTTTTCAGATATTTTTAGAGAAGTATTTAATTAAAAAATATTTATGAAGCATAAATTAGAAAAAAAATATAAACAAAAAAATGTCGATTTACCATTAGTTTCAATAATTACACCTAATTATAATGGAGAAAAATATTTAGAAGAAACTATAAAGTCTGTTCTAAATCAAGATTATAAAAATATTGAGTATATAATCATAGATGGTAAATCAAAAGATAAATCTATTGAAATAATTAGAAAATACAAAAAAAAAATTAATACATTTATATCTGAAAAAGATAATGGAATTTTTCACGCAGTTCATAAGGGTATAATGAAAAGTAAAGGCAAGTATATTATTTGGATAAATTCTGATGATATTCTTCATAAAGGAGCTGCAAAAAATGTTGTTCAAATATTTAAAAGAAATCCTAAAGTGAGTTGGATTAATGGTATTTGTGGATATATAAAAAAAGATATTAAATTTTTTTTTATACCATATATCTATCCTCAAAACTTAATACTCAATGGAAAGGCACACAAGAAATTTTGGGGTTATATTCAACAAGAATCGGTTTCTTTTAAAAGGTCACTTTATATAAAAAGTGGTGGATTAGATATTAAGTCAAATTCAGGTGGGGATTATTTTCTTTGGCAAAAGTTTGCAAAAATTTCTAAACTTAATACTTTTTTCATAAAAATTGGATATTTTAGATCACATAAAGATCAATTTACAAAAAAAAAATATTATGAAGACTATACTGGTTATCATTCTAGTAAGTTTGATTTTAATATATCAAGATTAATTATTTCACTTATATATTTACCGTTTATAATAATCAAAACACTTTTCTAAAAATATTATTATGAATTTTTTTTTAATTTTAATTCCAATAATTTTCTTATTATTTTTTCAATTTGGAACAAAATTTGCAAAAAAAATAAAATTAGTAGATAACAAAAATATACCTTTAATAGGAGGAATTTTTTTATATATAGGTTTTGTAGTAAATTTTTTTTACTTAAATGATGATAATAAAATTAATGAGTATTTAATAGATTCATATTTTTTATCTTCAATTTTTTTAATATCTTTATTAGATGATAGATATAAATTGAGACCGTCAACTCGTTTGTTGTTGATTGTATTTTTATTAATATTATTTATTGATAAAAATAATTTAACTATAAGCAATTTAAATTTTGAAACGTTTGGTTTCTATTATTTTTCAGAAATTAAAATAGCTAAATATTTATTTCCTGTATTTTGTTTAATTGTTTTAATAAATGCATATAATTTTACTGACGGAATTAATGGTCTAGCATCATTAATTGGAGCAAGTTGGTTTATATATCTATTTTTGAATTTTCCATTTCTCAATGATTTATATAAAATCTTTTTAATTTTTATTATTTTATTTTTAGTTTTAAACTTTTTAAACAAATCCTATTTGGGAGACAGTGGTAATTATTTAATATCAATAATAATAGGTTTTACAATAATTTCTTTAAACCAAAAAATGCCTTACTCAATTTACGTTGAGGAAATATTGCTACTTTTTTTAATTCCAGGTCTTGATTTAATAAGACTTTTTTTCAAAAGATTAATAAATAAAAAAAATCCACTTCAAGGTGATCTAGACCATTTTCATCATATTTTAATTAGTAGATTTAATTTAAAAAAAACTTTAATTATTTATTTAGGCTTAATTAACATTCCTCTATATATCTACTATTTCTTACAAAGTAATATTATTTTTTTGTTAATACTTTCAACTCTTGCCTATATGTATTTAGTAAAAAAACTTTCAAAATAAATTTATTTTTTTCTTTCTATTAAACCAAAAAAATGGCCTAACAAAAACCAAAATAAAAATGCTGTATTAGTCGTAAAAAAACTACCCGTAGGTTTAAAAGGAATAATAAAAGTTACTATTAAACAAAATAAAATCGAAATACTTAAATTTTTATAATATTTTCCCTTAAAAAATTTAATAATTATGAAAAATATAAAAATCAAAAATATAATATAACCTACAACACCATTATCGGCTAAAATCTCAAAATGATAATTATGAGGATGTATACTACATTTTAAATCATTTAAATCTTTATTTTCATATATTTTTAAACAGACATTCCTGTATGTCCTAAATCCTGATCCAAAAAAAACATTATCACTAAAAATTTCTATTGCCTTTTCATAATGACCTGCCCATTTGCTATTAAAAACTATTTTTTCAATTTTATTTTTATAAATATTTAAATTATCTTTATCATTTAAATTGTTATTTTCATCGCTGGTCTCTAATAAAACATCTTTGGAGCTTATTTTTGGTAAGTATTTGTTTGATAATACATCAACATTTTTAATTATAAAAAAAGACGAAAACATAATTATTATCGTTGTTGTTAGAATGAATTTTTTTTTATTAAAAATTAAAAACATCAAGATCAAAAAATATAAAATACTTAAAAAAGCAGATCTTTCACCAGTGAATAAAACAGTAATCGAGATAAAGTAAAATAATAAAAGATTATATTTGTTATCAATCTTGTCAAAATAATTAATTAATCCTAAAGATAAAAAACCAATGTTAAGTAAATAACTTCCAATAATCATTTCATCACCAAATGGTCCTGTTATTCTGTTATAGCTCTCTATATAAGGAAAACCGAATATATCTTTGCCAAAGTAGAATTGTAAAAAAGAGTCAAATATCAAAAATAAAATTATGTATAATAATGATTTAAAATATATTTTAATTTTTTTATCTGGCAAAAATTTAATAATAAAACTTATAGATATGGCAAATAAGAAATATCTTAAAAAAAATATACCTTTTTCAAAACTTAAAATTTTGTAGTGTGAATTAAAAATATTTATCGTAAATACAAAAAGAAATATAGTTATTACAAATTTATTATTTTTTAAAAAAAACAAAAAATCATTTTTTGAATTTATAATAAAATACAGACAAATGATAATAATTATAGCTAAATTGGCAAATAAACTTCCAATTATAAAAAACACAGGTGTGAGTATTAGTGATAATAAAGCTAAATTTTCAACGTTAAAATTTTTTTTATCTAACATATAGTAAAAAATGTTTTTACCATATATACATTTCAAAAAAGTAAATTAAACTAAAAAAGTGTTACTAAAAAAAATAAAATCAAAAAAGATAAACGTATTAATAGCAGGTTGTGGTTATACTGGATATCCTCTCGCAGATTTAATCTCTAAACAAGGTATAAAAGTCGTTGGATATGATATTAATAGAAAACTAGTTAATAAGCTTAATTCTCTTAAAAATAAACAAAATAAATATTTAAGCTTTACACATAATATAAATACCATTAAAAAAATCGACATAATTTTAATTTCTTTACCAACTCCATTAACAAAAAATTTTGAACCAGATCTAAGTTATATACAAAATTTTTTAAATTCATGTTCTAAAATATTAAAAAAAAATCAAATAATGATTCTAGAGAGTACTACTTACCCAGGTACAACTGATCAAATTTTAAAATTATTTCTGGAAAAGAAAAATTTTAAAATTGGTAAAAATTATTTTTTAGGATATTCACCAGAAAGAATAGATCCTGGAAGAAATATAAAACTTAATGAAATTATAAAAATTTGTTCAGGCTCAACAAATAAATGTAAAACTTACATAAGAGAATTTTATAAATTATTTATGAATAAAGTTGAATTATTAGAAAATAATCGGACAGCAGAATTTGTGAAAATTTTTGAAAATATTTTCAGATCAATCAACATTAGTTTAGTGAACGAAATGAAGATGATAGCAGATAAATTTGATGTGGATATTAGAGAGGTAATAAATGCTGCCTCAACAAAACCATATGGATTTATGAAATTTGATCCTGGGCCAGGTATAGGTGGGCATTGTATACCAGTTGATCCTTTTTACCTAACTTGGAAAGCAAAAGAATATAATATCCATACTAGATTTATTGAACTTGCAGGTGAAATAAATAATTCTATGCCTTTATGGATATTTGAAAAAATTAATAATTATTTAATTCAAAAAAATCTTTTCATTAAAAAAACTAAATTTTTATTTATTGGAGTAACATATAAAAAAAATATTGCAGATACTAGAGAGTCCCCATCTATTAAGTTTTTTAATATCTTTAAAAAGAAAAACCTTTTCTTTGACTATCACGATCCTTATGTAAAAAAATTTAAATTTAAGTTAGATTCTAAAGTAATAAAATTAAATTCAATTCCATTGAATAAAAAAAACATTAAAAAATATGATTGTGTAATTATATTAACTGATCATGATAATATAGATTATAAATTGATCAAAAATAATTCAAATTTAATATTTGATAGCAGAGGTATATTAAAAAAATCTAAAAATGTAATTTATATTTAATTGATTTTTTTTATCTTATTTTCTTTAATTTCATAAATCTCTTCACATTTTTGTATTATTTTCAAATTGTGAGAAATTATAATTATTGTAATTTTATTTTTTAAATTTAAAACTGTATCTATTATCTCATTCTCTACTTTTAAATCTAGACCATTAGTTGCTTCATCGAGTATAAGAATTTCAGGGTCTTTGTATAAAGCTCTTGCAATAGCAATTCTTTTTTTTTGACCTCCAGATATACTTATTGCTTCTTCACCAATTATAGTTTCTTCTTTTTGAGGCAATTCATCGATAAATTTATTTAATTTTGAAATTGATATTACATCTTTAAATTTTTGATGATTTATTAGTTTTTTTTCATAACTTGATGAACAAATATTATTTTTAATTGTATCATCCATCAAAAAGGTATTTTGTGAAATATAAGATATTTTATTTTGCCATGCTCTTATATCTTCAATATTTTTTATTTGTTTATTATCTACAAGAAGATCTCCTATTTCTATTTCTTTTAAACACGATATTAAATCTACTAATGTGCTCTTACCTGCGCCACTGTTGCCGAATATACCAACTGATGAACCTTTTTTAATTTTTAAATTTGCATTTTCAAAAACTTTTTTATTTCTGTTGTCATAAGAAAAATTAATATCTTTTAAATTAATTTCATTTTCAAATTTAAGGTGTTTATCTGTTTCTAATATTCTGTTTTTTTCACTTAAACTAAGGTTTTCTAAAATAGCTTTTACACTAGCTTGTCCATAAGTAATATTCTGAACTGAATAAACTATTTTTTGTATTGATGGCATGAGTCTATAAGCTACCGCAACAAAAAAACCTATAGATGATAAAATATAGTCATTTTGATATGAGTTAATAGATAAATAGATAATAATAACACAAATTGATAAAATACCTAAAATTTCAAAAATATACTTAGGTAGTATTAGATGAAAATCTGAAATTTTTTTAAAATTTGTAAGTTTAGATATTATTTCTCTATAGTAGTTTATTATTGAAGAAAATTGATTGTCCAAAATTATAAAAATAATATTCTTAAAAGATGATGTTAAAGTATTTAATCTTTTTTGATCATAAATCATTCTTTGATGACCTAAAGTTTTTATATTAGACGTTGTTAGTTTAAGTATAATTATTCCTACAAGAAAAATTGAGAAAAAAATTAGTGCTAGTTTAAAAAGATTTAGAAAAAATATTATTAAAATTACAGAAATCACTATTAAACTCTCTGTAAATATTAATATTAAAGGTCTTAAATAAGATGAAACTAAAGCAATCATATCATGTGTAAGCCTTGAGATCAAAATTGAGGAATTATTCTTTATAAAAAATTCGTATTTTTGGTGAAAATATTTATTTAAAATTTTAATAGAAACTTCTAACTCAATTTCTCTTACAAATTTAAATTCTAAATATTTAGTAGTAATAATAAAAATATTTTTAAATAGATAAACAAAGAAAAAAAATACTATCAAATAATATTTTGTACTTTCGAAATTTAAAAAATCTAAAAAATAAATTTCTAAATTCCAATCATTAAGGAACGCCTCAAATTTCATAATCATTTTTTCAGGTGCTAAAATTAAACTTATGAATGGTATTATTAAAGCTATACTTAAAACTTCTAAAAAAACTGTTATTAATGAGAACATAATTATTAATAGAAAAAAATATTTGTTTCTTTTTGATAAATGGGAGTAAAAAGATGTAAAATTCATTAAAAATGTTTAGTAATTTTTATTTTTGGGAATAACCAAATTAATTTTGTTTTTTTTAAATTAAACCTCTTAAGTTTATTTTTTATTGTTTTTTTAAAATGCCAAATAAGCAATAATAGATATTTCGGTTTTTTGTACATAATCTTTTTTTCATCAATAATCTTAATGTTAGAGCCTGGTGTAAATTTATTAAATTTTTCTTTATTTATATCAAATATGCCCTTAATACTTTCCCCATTTAATTTGCAAAGCTGAAGAGTAACATTTCCTTTAGTTGAGGCTCCAAATCCATATATAGAATCAGTTTTTGAAATCTTATCTATTTTTTGATGAATTAATTTAATATTTTGTCTTACAGTTTTAAAAAATTTTTTATACTTAATGATTTTATGGAAATTATTTTTAAACTCAAATGATCTTAAATTGTTTATTTTTTTTGACTTTGGTTTAAATTTTGAAGATTTTAATGCTAAATCAAAATTAATACTTCCTCCATTTATCGTATTTCTTTTAAAATCTAAAATTTTAAGATTAGTTTTATTAATTAAATATTCAAAAGATATTAAAGAATAATAGGTTAAATGTTCTTGACAAAATGTATCAAACGAAAATGTTTTTATAATATCTGGCAAATATGCAATTTCTACATGAAATACCCCATCTATGTGTAGAATTTTTTCTACATCAGAACAAAATTGTAAAGGATCGTTTAAATCATAAAACATGGCTATAGAGGTAACTAGCTTAAATTTTTTATTAGATATTAATTTTATTTTGTTATTAAAAACTTTAGGAATTCTTAAAATAGAGGGTGAGTAATATTTTTTAAATTTTGTCGAGGTTGGGTCACATCCATATCTATTTAAATTATTTTCAAAAAAATTTAAAAAAGTCCCATCATTACTTCCAATATCAAGTATATTATCATTTTTTTTTAATTTTATTTTTTTTGATAGGTCTGTGTATTTTTCATAAAGATGATTTTTCATAGAAGAGTTAAGACTTGATCTATATCCATAATTATATCCAAAAAGATTATTTAGATTATAATTATGCTTTAATTGTAATAATTTTGATTTGTTTGAAAAAACAACTTGAAGAGGCGTTTTTTTTAATTTTGTTTTTTTATTTTTAGGAAACACTCCAGTTAATGTGATATCTCCAAAATTACATAAATTAATAAGTTTCTTATCATTCGAAATTCTACATTTTTTTATTTGTGAAAATATTTTTTTCATAAAGTGGCTTCTAATAAAACTATTGACTTTGAGGAAATTGCAATTTTTTTTTTGTTAATTTTATGATAAATAGGTAAAGTATCTTTACAATTTTTTTCAGAAACTCGTTGCCATTTGTTATTTAAAAATTTGTAAAACTTCATCGAATATTTTTTAGGTTTCAAAGTATCAATTATTTGTCTTATCTCTTTTAAATCAAACTGACGCATATTACTAAATTTACATTTTTTACCAAAAGGAACAGAAATAAATATTTGACCACCAGTTTTTATAACTCTCTTTAAATTTTGCAAGACCTGCTTAGTTTTGAATTCTGGTGTAATTCGATGTTTTTCTTTTACAAAGTCACCATAATTATAAATAGAATTATCAAAGCCTATATGTTCAATAGTTGAGATACAGGTAATTATGTCAAAAAATTTGTCCTTAAAAGACAGATTGCACAAGTCTTCATAAGTGTAGGATATGTTATAATTATTAAAATATTTTTTTTCAGGATATAAGGTCGTAAAATAAATTTTTTTATTATGTTTTATTTCATTTATTATAAATAATTTGTTTAAAGTTGAACCAGCATCTAAAATGTTTCCTTTATTTTTTTTTAATTTAGAAACAACCCAAGGTATTTCTACAATTCGCTCGTCTATATATTTTTTTAATTTGATTTTTTTATTATTTATTAATTTTTTTATTAAATAATTTTTATACGACTCATACCCTGGGCCAAATAGTTTTGGGAAAATATTATAATAAATTATTCCCAAGTAATATTTTAAAATATCCATATTCTTTTTAAAAAAATTTTCTTAATATAATTTTTAAAAAATAGTTAAAAGAAAAATTGTTTTTTTTATTTTTCATTAGCCCGTAAATTTCAATTAAGGTATTTCTAAAATAAAATCTATTAAATAAATTTGTAATTAATATAAAAAAACCAATTGATATTAGATAAGTGTATGCATAATTCCTTTTTTTTTGATCTTTTGGAGCCTTTAGCTCAAAATAACAAATTCTAGCTAACCAGTATCCTATTCTTAAAAATGAATTACCATAAATTATACTTATAGAATTAGGATGGCTTGAAAATTTTACTGCAAAAGGGTAAAAAAAATTTACATAATTTTTACTATTACCAACTGACATTAAAAAAGTTAAAAGATCGGGACCAACCTCTTTTTCAAAGAAAAAATAATTTCTAAAGTAATTTTTTTTTACAAAACTATTTAAGACGTTTTTCCATTTATAAAGAAAAGAGGTTTTAAAAGAAGTACAAATTGGACTTACTGGTAAAGAAACTTGCATATCTAAATTTACTTTTTTAAATTCTTCTTGAAGATTTCCACCGTAATAATAAGAAATCATATCTTCTTTACTGATTTGAATGGAGGATAAATTTTTAAATTTAACTGTTTCTTTAATATCTTTTACAATTCCATAACCAAAAGAAAAAACTTTGTCTTTTGATATATTATTCATATAAATTTTTGTTATATGATCACCCATCACATCATCATCATATAAAAATGATGCATATCTGGTTTTTATATGATTAATACCTTCTATACATCCTCTTTGAATACCTTTCGACTTCTGCCTAAAAATTTTTATATTTTTATATTTCTTTAATATTTTTAAATTTTTTAAATGATTTTTTTTATCACTCGCATCAATAATTAAAAAAAAATAATTTAAATTTAAAAATACTTTTTTACAATTTTTTAATAGTTTTAAAAGTTCCTTAGGTCTATTTTTAATAGGCAAAAGAAAGGTTATTTTTTTTTGTTTAATTCTTTTCATTTTTTATATTTAATTATAAGAAAAAATAATCATATGGTATTTATTAAATTAAAATATTATATATAAACAAGTTCATATTATGACAAAGAATTTTCTTGTTTCGTTTTTTATTTATCTATCTCATTTTTTATTTATTTTATCTCAAAAGATATTAAATTTAATATTTAAGTTATTTTCTAGTCATTATTATCCAAATTTGAAAAAAATCCAAAATTATAAAAAAAACAAAAAAAAGATAATATATGAAGCAAATAGTTTGGTTGATGCACAGTTAGTTCATTATGTAACTGCTAAATCATTTAATTCTATGGGATTTGACAATATTTTATTTTATAACATGACAATTAATTCGCTTTATAACCCAAAAACTTTTTTTTTTTATAAAAAATTAAATTTAAATAATATTTTTTATTATCTTAATTTTAATCAATTAATAAAAACAACAAAACTTTATTATAAGTTAAAAAAAAAAATTAAAACAAAAAAACAATTGATCGATCTTAAAATTAACAATATTCAAATTGGAGATTTGATATATGACAGTTATATTAGATTTGAAAAAAAACCAACGGTTTACTTAAATGATTTAAGATTTGGATTTGAATTTTACAAGTGTTTATCAACATTTATTTTCTGGGAAGATTATTTTAAAATTAATGAAGTGGACTCTTTTATTCAGTCTCATTCGAACTATAGAATTGGTATACCTGGTAAAGTTGCTTTATCAAAAAATATTAAAGTGTTTAATTTAAACATTGACGATCTTTATAGATTAAATAAAAAACAACGATATGTGGGTCTGCAATTTTTAAATTATAAAAAAATTTTCAATGGATTAAAGAAAAAAAAAGAATTCATTACCCTAGCCAAAAAAAAAATGAACATCAGGTTTAAAGGAGGTGAAGGATTTGAAATACCTCATACATTTAAACATGCTTTTAAAGATATAAAAAGAAATAATATAAGTCATATGTTTTCAGATAACAAAAAAAATATATTAATTTC
>MDSZ01076042.1_pt1 | contig 12942 bp, 13 predicted proteins | sample 811201 | NCBI WGS metagenome assembly MDSZ01 (sample SAMN05326647, study PRJNA326480) | marine metagenome | isolation source: seawater | place: Indian Ocean: North | collected 2010
AACAATCCCTTTTAGTTGTAGGACCTTCTGGATGCGGGAAAACATCATTATTAAGAATGATAAGTGGTTTATGGGAACCAACTAAAGGTATAGTAAAAAAACCAAAAACTGGAGACTTATTATTTATTCCTCAAAAACCTTATATGCTATTAGGTTCTTTACGAGAACAATTATGCTACCCAACAGAAGTTGAGAAATTTAGTGATGATCACTTAATATCTGTATTAAATGAAGTTAGTTTACAACCGCTTATAGATAGATATCCTAATTTAGATGTAAAACAAGACTGGCCAAGAATATTGTCATTAGGAGAGCAACAAAGATTAGCATTTGCAAGGCTTCTGCTCAATTCCCCCAGATTTGCAGTACTAGATGAAGCTACAAGCGCCTTAGACATAGATACTGAAAAAAATTTATATGATTTACTTCAAGAAAGAGAACTTTCATTAATAAGTGTTGGCCATCGTCCTAGCCTTAAGGATTTTCACAAAAATATATTAGAGTTAAATGGTAAAGGGAATTGGAAATTAATGACCTCAGAAAACTATAATTTTAATAATTAAAAAATTTTATGACTTTAAAAGACGGAAAAGATTCCATAGAAAATAAAGAATTTAACGATCAAACTTCTAAAGATGTTTTAAATTCTGAACCAAATGATAATTCTCAAAGTAATATAAATAGCGATTATCAATTTGGATGGAATAATTATTCTGAAATTACAAATGGTAGATTTGCAATGTTGGGATTAATAGCGATCATAATAATTGAAATTATTAGTAAAAAATCATTTTTGAATTGGGCAGGTATTATTCATTAATCATCAAATCTTGAACTATTGTCTCTTGGCCTCGCTTTATTAGAACCTACGCTATATCTTCCCGTTTGATTATTAGTAGATTCTCTATCTTGATTTGATGATCTTCTTACTTGTCTTTGTCTAGGTTTCTGCTCATTAGATCTTTTTGGCTTATAGGATGCTTCTTCCACTTTATTTGTTTGTTGTTGAGTTCTAACTCTAGATCTAGGTCTTAAATTATTTAATTTATCTTGTTTAGAAGACACTTTTGAGGATTCTTCCTTTGAATTCCTGGACCTATTTTGATTGGCCAATGGCCTTGAACCCCTTTTCAAATCACTCCTAGCGGATCTTCTTTCGCCAAAATTACTCCTAACTTCATCATCTCCTCTATCTTGTTCGAAATTTCTTTTTAGACCAGAATCATCATTCTCAGTTAATTTAGTTTGTCTTGCAACTGGCCTTCTCCTTCCCAAATTTTCATTTTCATTATAATTTAAATCTCTAGGCGAAGATCTTCGCCTACTAGCGGCAGACTCAGGTATTGCCCTAGATAATCTTCTTGACCTAAAACTATTATCTTCTGAATCTTCATAAGCGTCTTCTTCGCCTGATCTAAATCTTCTTGAAGGTCTTTGTGGTCTCTCAAATTGATCATAATCTTCCTCCCATCTACTTCTTGGAGAGTTTCTAGGCATATTTGGTAAATCATCCTCATCAAAAAATGAAGACCTTCGAGCTTGATCTGTAGCTATTCCTCTTAACCTAACACTCTCGTAAGCAAAAAATACAGTTGTTCCTGCCAATAGAAATTGACCAAATTGAAGGATTGGATCTAAACGCCAACCTTGGAAAAACAATATTCCTCCACATAAAAGACCTATTGCCGCAAAAAAAACATCATAATCACGAGCAAGTGCAGGCTTAAAGGACCTTAAGAAATAAAGCCCTCCCCCGCAAACTGCAAGAACTATGCCAACAATACTTGCCCAATTAAGACTGGCATTGACCACAATTTTTCTCCAAAACTATTTTAGGTAAAAAAACCTTTTATATATATAGTTTACGTAAAAATTTTATAAAAACTAGCGTTTCCTCTCAAGCGCATCATTTTGACTTACATAAATTAAAAATGCAGCCGCTGGAACTACTATTAATAAGGCTGCTGCAATAAAACTTCCTAGCATTCCTACTGCAGAATTATTTGAAACTTCTGGTGAGAAATTTGCGGATAAAATTACCTGGGAAATTTGAAGCACTTTTTTCAATATTAATTCTCAATTTATAATACGAATTAAATCATTACTTATGTGATATTTATTAAGATGAATTAAAGAATTGTGATTTCATTGCTAAAAAGTTATTTACCTATTTTGGATTTTGGATTAGGAATTTTATTATCATTCCTAACCCTTATGTTTTTAATTAGATTAATTTTAACTTGGTATCCTAAAGTTGATTTAAGTAAAGGATTATGGATAATAGTCTCATTACCAACAAGTAAAATTCTAAACCTAACAAAAAAAATTATCCCCCCTATCGGAGGAGTAGACGTATCTCCAGTCATTTGGGTTGGAATAATAAGCTTTTTGCGAGAGATATTGGTAGGACAGCAAGGTTTGATAAAATTAGCTATTCAAAGCAGTATTTAGCGATCTTAAAGTTCAGGTAATAATTCTTCTTCAACATATTTTGTATGAATTCTACCTTCTTGAAATTTTTTCCTTGCTAGCAAACTTAAATGAAAATCAATTGTAGTAGGTATTCCTGTTACTGCACATTCATTCAGAGCCCTATTCATTCTTTTGATAGCACTATTCCTATCTTTTCCCCAAACTATTAATTTCCCAATTAGAGAATCATAAAAAGGAGGAATCTCATAACCTGTATAAACATGACTATCAACACGCACTCCAGGTCCTCCAGGCGGTAGCCAACCAGTTATTCTTCCAGGTGATGGCCTAAAGTTATGTAAAGGATCTTCAGCATTAATTCTGCATTCAATGGCATGTCCATTTAATTTTATTTCTTCTTGTTTACATTCCAATTTCTGTCCACCAGAAATTTTGATTTGTTCTGCAATTAAATCTACTCCAGTAACCATCTCAGTAACAGGATGCTCAACCTGAATCCTGGTATTCATTTCCATAAAGTAAAAATTCTCAGAATCATCCACTAAGAACTCAACGGTACCCGCTCCCTCATATTTAATACTCTTTGCTGCAGCAACAGCTGCCGCTCCCATTTTGTCTCTCAAAGAAGGGTTAATAGCAGGACTTGGAGATTCTTCAAGAAGTTTCTGATGCCTTCTTTGAACTGAACAATCCCTTTCTCCAAGATGGATTACATTACCTTCCCGATCAGCAAGAATTTGAATTTCCACATGCCTAGGTTTCTTAATAAATTTTTCCATATATAGGCCATCATTCCCAAAAGCGGCTTCTGCTTCCCCTTGAGCAGCTTTAAACATTTTTTCTAAGGTATTTCTACTTTCTACTAATCGCATCCCTCTTCCACCACCACCTGCTGTAGCTTTGATTATTACAGGATATCCAATATCCTCGGCTAACTTATAGGCCTCTTCTACACTAGAAAGTAGTCCTTTACTCCCAGGAACTGTAGGAACACCAACACGTTCCATCGTTTCCTTCGCTGTAGATTTATCGCCCATCTGTCGAATGGAGTTAGGTGATGGTCCAATAAAAATAATTCCATGATCATTACACATTTCGGCAAATCTATCGTTCTCAGCCAAAAATCCGTAGCCAGGATGAATAGCATCAACACCTCTTGAAGTTGCGGCAGCTAATATATTAGGAATATTAAGATAGCTTTTATTACTGAGAGAGTCACCAACACAAACTGCTTCATCTGCTAATTGAACATGCAATGCATTTTTATCTACAGTACTATAAACAGCGACAGTAGCAATTCCAAGTTCGCGACAACTTCTAATGATGCGTAATGCTATTTCGCCTCGATTAGCAATTAAAACTTTTTCAACCATTACAAAATAAACTTAAAAAGAGATGAACTTTAAAAATGACACTTTTTAAAGTATTTAAAAAAAGTTTGAATTTAAAACATATATTGATTAAGAATACAACCTCAAGCGTTTTTATGGTTAATTATGAGTGTTATGCAAAAAAAAAATAATATCGATATCTAAATATAAGTATTACATAATTATAAATGCATGATTTCCTGTAGAATACCGAAAGCTTTCGAAACTTCTCTGGATCAAAGCTATATAAGCGGATGTGGCGGAATTGGTAGACGCGCACGTCTAAGGAGCGTGTGGCTTTGGCCTTGCGAGTTCAAGTCTCGCCATCCGCATTCAATTCATTTACACTTCTAACTGCAATGTCAAAAAATACTGTTGCAGTAGTTATCGTCTCAAACGGTCCTGGTGAACTGGCTACTTGGGTAAAGCCGATAATAAACTACTTAGAAAAAATCAGAAAAAACAGCAGGAATGTTGATGAGTTAGATTTTTTTATTAGGTTAATATTAGTTCCCTGTCCAAATGCAACTGGAAACGAAATATCGGTAGCTAAGAAATGGCATGAATTAGATCTAGTAACTCCTGCAAATAAATTCTGGAAATTATTGATAAAACCATCACGATATGGATATTGGCCCAAAAAAGGGCTTGTATTATTTTTAGGAGGAGATCAATTTTGGAGCGTTTTACTAGCAAAAAGATTAGGTTATAAAAATATTACTTATGCTGAATGGGTTGCAAGGTGGCCAAGATGGAATTATCGAATTGCCGCAATGAACAGCCAAGTTAAAGAAAAACTTTCGAAGCAGTTCAAGAATCGATGCTTAGTAGTTGGAGATTTAATGGCAGATATTGATCAAAAAAAATATCTTTCTAAAACACTTCCTAATTCAAAGTGGATTGCAATGCTGCCAGGCTCTAAAAAGCCTAAATTAGAAATTGGCATACCATTTTTTCTAGAAGTTGCAGATCTAATTTCACACAGTACTGAAAATGTAAATCTACTAATTCCCATTGCTCCTACAACAAATATTAATGATTTCATGTTTTACCAAAGTTTTAAAAATCCAATAGCAAAAAAATATACATCCGAAATAGATCACATCTCTAAAATTAAAAATAAGTATTTTAACTACATGATTGTGACCAAAAAAAATACAAGGATTTTTCTCGTTGATAAACATCCATGTTTTGAAATACTTACTCAGTGTGAACTCGCAATTACAACAGTTGGTGCAAATACTGCCGAATTAGCTTCTCTTAATGTTCCAATGCTTGTTGTTTTACCAACACAGCATCTTGGTGTTATGAAAGCTTGGGACGGTATATTCGGAATATTATCAAAATTACTATTTCTTAATAGAGCTTTCGCCTTTATAGTGAAAAAATGGTATTTGAAAAACAAAAAGTTCTTTGCCTGGCCTAATATTAAAGCGAAAAGAATGATTGTACCAGAAAGAATCGGTAATATATCTCCTCAAGAAATCTCTGAAGAAGCAATATTCTTAATAAATAACAATGAATTATTGATTGAACAGAAATTAAACCTAACAAACGAAAGAGGTAAGAAAGGCGCAGTTCGTAAACTAAGTTACTTAATAATTGATTTGATTAAAAAACTTAATCATTACCAGGGATCATCTATTTCAGAAAATGTTGATTGATTTTCTTTTGGTAAGTCATTTGTATTTAAAGGTTCAATATCTAAAGGTTCTTTATCAGCTGCAATAGGTTTTCTTTTAGCTCTATTACTAGTTCTCATATTCACTTCTGGGAGTTTTTGAAATTCCATTAGGTCTTTATCTTGAGAATAAGATTCATCAAGAGAATCACTATCTAAATACAACTTTTTTTTATTTGTTAATTGTTCTTGAGAGTTATCAATTTCAACATATTCAAGTTCATCCTCCGTTATGTCTTCATCATAAAAATTCTCTTCTTTTGTCTCTTCTAGCAATTTGTCTGTTTCATAACTTTCCGAACCAGATAATAATTGATTTTCTACTGGTATCAAATTTGCAGAATATCTACCTGATTCTCTTTCTTCCCAGGATGAACCGCCTACTCCTAGTTTCTCTAATAAGCCGCTGCTTAACTGATTTAATTTATCCTCTGCCCCTTCATATACAATAATTCTATCTGTTCCACTACTAACAATTTCATCAACAGGAATTTCCCAAGTACTCAAAACTCCTTCACCAAGTAATGGGACACCAACTGCTCCCATAACAAGTGAAATCAAGGCTCCTGTTTCTATATCAAATGAAAATCCAAGTACCCTTCCCAATAATTGTCCGGATTCAGTAATAACCTGACAATTAATAACTTTTCCATATCTTTCTGGTGAGAAATTATCACTTAATGAATCCATTGAATCGACCAAAATAACATCCCCAACTTGTTTAATACTCTCAAGAGGCATCCAACGAGGTAACCCTGGTAAAAATCTAGTAAAAGGATTATCTCTGAGACCCAGTGCAACCACTTCTCTTCTATCTATATCAACAACGACTTCTCCAACAACACCCAATCTTCTACCGGTATCAGTTGTTATCACTTGTGTACCCATCAATTCAGACCTTAACCAAAGCCGGTCACTAGGAACTGCCTTGAGAGGATCATTATTAGTAGAATAATCGGACAAACTCATAATTAACTTTTAATCATTCTGACGTAAAATTTTAAAAAAGTGAGTTTTATGCAGCATTTGGTAATCCAACGACTTGAGTATTTGCACCTCTTGCTTGCGCAACCCCTATAGTTCGCATCGATGCACCTATCATAGGTCTTCTATGGCTTACGACTAAAAATTGTGCATTTGCAGACTGTGATGCTATCAATTTGGATAATCTTTCTACGTTTACCCCATCTAAAAAGCTATCAACTTCATCTAAAGCATAAAAAGGTGATGGTTTATATTTCTGTAAAGCAAATAAGAAACTTAATGCCGTTAGTGACTTTTCTCCACCAGACATAGAAGCTAATCTCCTAACATTTTTACCTTTTGGATGTGCAACAAGAGTTAAACCACCATCAAGAGGAGAATCAAGATTTTCTAATTGCAAAAAACCATCTCCGTCAGATAACATCGCAAAAATCTCACGAAAATGCTTATCAACCTCTGAAAATGCTTCCATGAATGCTTCTTGTCGCATAGTTGAGACAGTTTCAATCCTTAATAATAATTCAGATCTTTCATTGGACAAAACATTTAATTTTTCAATTAGCTCATTCAAACGTTGTGAAAGATCTTCTAATTCCTCAAGTGCTAGCATATTAACGGGTTCTAAACTTTCCAATTTTGAGTTAATTGATAAAATTCTAGCCTGTAATATTTCAATACCATTAGACTCAAATTCGCCAAGGCTTGGCAATGGATCAGGTAATTCATTTTTATAATTTTGTAGCTTATTAATTTCATTCCTCCTTTCCTCAACTAAAGAAACAATATCTCTTTCTAAGTATTCTAATTTAACAGATATTTCATTATGCTTCTGTCTTTTATTGGAGATGTTTGAATTAAGCTCATCTCGTTTTCTTCTTAAAAAACCTAAATCATTTTCAAGCAATTTTTTTTTCTCCTCAAGAGTACAAATCTTTTGATTCATACTATCCCTTTTCTCTTTCCATTCATGATGAGCTTTTGCTAATTCAATTACAGATTCTTCTAAGTTTTTTTCCTTCAATTGAAGAAGTTTTTGATCATTTTTAATTCTTTCTTCAGTTAAAGCAAATTGATTTTTTTGATCCAAAAGAATATCTCTTTCTTTAACCAATTGAGCCAGTTCATTATCTAAATTCTCAAAATCTTGATTAATTGATACTAACTTTGATTGTTGATTATTTTCATAATTTTCTTTGAGTGATAGTTGTAACTTAGACAACTCTCTCTGTAAAGGGAATAATTGATTATCTAATTGATTTAATTTATCATTTAATTCATTAATACTTTTATCTAATTTTTTAGATCTATCAGAAATATTTTTATTTTTTTCTTTTAAACTTTCTAAAGAATTATTATTAAGATCAATTTCCTTATTTATTGAAGCGATATCTTCATTTATGCTTCTTTGTTTCATGCTAAGAGCTTCACAAGAAACTGTTTTGCCTTGAATCTCTTCATTAGATTTAGATAAAGCATCTTTAAGTACTAACAATCTTTGCTTCAGGGGGGTTGTCTCATCCGTCTCTTTATTTAATCCAAATCTATAAGCTAAATCTCTATTGGTTTTACTTCCACCAGTGATAGCCCCACTCATCTCTAATAATTCTCCCCCTATGGTAACCAATCTATTTTTCTGCTTGGAACACTTTGCAGACTCTAGATCAGAAAAAACCAATGTTTCTCCAAAAACATACTTAAAAACGTCACTATAAATTTCATCAAAATGAATTAGGTTAATAGCCTTATCAATAAATCCATTTTCATTTACATTCTCAAAACGTGAAAGTGACTGATTATATTTATTTTTCTTTATCCTATTTAAGGGTAAGAATGTAAGTCTACCTGCTTTTTTCTTCTTTAAGATATCTATTGCTTTTGATGCAACAATATCATTATCAACAACAATCTGACCTAATCTATTCCCTGCAGCAATTTCTAATGCATATCTATGCTTTTCATTTACTTCACCAAGCTGAGCCACATAGCCATGAATACCTTCTAAGCCTGCCTCGAGAAGGATCCTTAATGCAAAAGAGCCTCTTGTTTCATTAATGGCTTCTTTACGACTTTCGTGCCTAGTTAAATCCTTTTCAAGTTTTGATTGTTCATCCGAAAGTCTTAATTTTGTCTTATTGAGGATATCAATCTCTTTTTGGATCATTTCCATATCTAACTTAACGTTTTCTAAATTCTCATTTGTTTTAAGTAATTTTATTTTATTATTATTATTCTTATCAGCTATATTTTCTATCTCTAATGCTAATAGATTAATCTGTGAAGATATTTCATCTTTCTGAATCTTATATTGAATAATTTCCTCTTCAATAATGCGTTTTTGGGTATTTAAAGGATTAGAAAGTGATTTTAATTGTTCTATTTTATTATTCAAAACTAGATTTTGTTTTGAATATTTCCCCGATTCCCCTGCTGCCTCTGAAAGCTTCTTGCGAGATAACTTATGAGTGGAGGAAATTTCCTTAATATTTTCTTGTAGTGATTCCAATCTTGTAAAATCAAAGTTTTTAATTGCATTTTTTTCTTTTTCAATATTTCTTTTGGCAATTGCTATTTGATCCCTATTTTCCTTTAATTTATTTCCTTCAAGTTTATTTAAACTGGAAAGTCTGTCTAATTCTCTTAAATTGGTATGAATGCTGCCAATATCAGAATTTACTTTTATAAGTTTATCTTCGCCTTTGTCTTTTAGTTCAGAAACAATTTCTTTTAATTCCTCTTCTAATTTTTCAACTTCTTTTTGTATGTCTAAGATATTCTGATTATGTTCAGATTTATTCTGTTCTATCTCCAATTTCTTTTTATCAATACTCTCAATCCTTTTAATTTGTTCATTATATAAAAGGACTTTTTCTATTTCCTTTAACTGGTTAAGTTGATTTTTTAACTCTTTATACTTTTTTGCTTTCTCACACTCTTTCTCAAGTCTCAATTTGCTAGATTCCAATTCATTTTGGAGAATCTCGCATCTTTCCTGTCTTTCATAAACATCACTTAATTTGCTATGTGTCTGTTCAATTCGATTATCAAAGAGAGCAACACCTGCAAGCTCATCAATTAAAGTTCTTCTCTCCTTATTACTCATAGATACAATTCTTGTTACATCACCTTGCATGACGACATTACTTCCCTCAGGATCAACTCTTATATCTCTCAAAACCTTTTGAATTTGCTGCAGAGTACAGACTTTACCATCAGAAGTATAAGTAGAAGCATAAGAACCTCCAGGCATTAATCTTAATTTTCTAGAAACAATCCATTCTTTTTGATTGGAATTAAGAGATATTTCGTCTTCTTCCAATTCATAATCTTCTTGGTTATCTCGTGGAGACCAATCCTTAAGATTAAATTTTACAGTCACTGAAGTTTCTGATGCTTTTCCTTCTTTTACTTTTGAATTATTTATTAAATCAGGTAATCTTTCAGCTCTCATTCCTCTACTACTTGCTAAACCCAAACAAAACAAAATTCCATCTAAAATATTACTTTTACCAGATCCATTAGGGCCAGTAACTACAGTAAAACCCTCCTCTAATGGAATTTCAATATTTCCACCGAAAGACTTAAAATTTTCAAATCCAACCTGATTGATGTATACCAATCGGAAGTCTCAATAGCTAAGTAAGAATAGCCGATATAGCAAAAATCTCAAGGGTAATATGAAGATAAAACATTTTTTGTTAATTAAAGTCATTTTATTAGATTACAAAAATTATTTTCAATAATGAATTTTCCATTCATTATCTCGCCATTCAGCAAATATATAATGTTTTTAAAATCAATATCATGTGATAAGAGTTCATAAGTACCATGATCAATCCTTCTGACGTGACCTCTATTATCAGAAAGTTCATAATCCAACCTAGTAAGCCAAATTAATCTGTGATTAGGTTGATTTTTTATTTGAACCTTACCAAAATCATTGCCTGGAATTTCAAACAATTTCCAAGTTAGACAATCGGATCCGTTTTCTATTAAGAAATCATAATGAACTTCATTAGCAAAAGTTTTGTGCTCTAATAAAACCCATCTATTCATTCAAATAATATTTTCATTAGAAAAATTTTTATATTTTATATAAAAAAGTTTATTTGGTTGAGGTTTTTGTAATTAAAAATTAAATTAATTTAGTTTCCAGAATCTGGTACAAACCTTAAAGCTATAAATAATAAGCTCCCTGCACCTGCTACTGCTGCTGCAACTAAACCAAAATCTGTTGGAATTGTTTTAGAAGCAAAAACAAAAGTTGAAAATGTAATATCCATGATGAAATAAATAATTTAATTGATTAAATCTGGTTTAGCCTAACAAAACCTTATTACACAACGAAAAAAGATAATTGAATTGTAAATAAACTTTGATATGTTTTTTATTTATTTATAGTAAATTTATATGGAAGGGTTTCAAAATCTTTTGATAGGGTCTAATCTAAATATAAATAAGATGGAGTAATGGAAACTTTTCGTCCTCCTAAAGAAGCAGAAGAAACCAACCATAATACTGTTATTCCAGATAAAGAGGGAATTTCAGAAAAATGGTTACGTGAAAAACTAGATAAACTCATACCAGAAATTCAAGAAAAATGGCCCTCGATAGCGCAACAGACTCTTGAGGCTACCAAAGGGAGTATTGATGATTTAGTAAATGTAATTTCCAATCATACTGGTAAATCGTCTCAAGCTATCAAAAATCAGTTATTAGAAATCATTGATACTTTACAGTCGAACAATTGGGAAATCGCAGAAACTATTGAACCTTTTGAAAATCAATTAGAGGAGTTATTGGATGACCTTAATAAGACGTTAAGACCAAAAATTGAAAATCCAATAAGGGAAAAACCAATTTTATCGATAGCCATAGCTGCAGGCATTGGCTTATTAATAGGAACACTATTAAATAACGGGAAAAAATAAATGGATAAACCAAAAAGTAAAAACTTCGTTAATACAGCATCTAGAATATCAGCGATAGCAAGTTCTGTGATGGATCTTCACGTTCGAATTGCATTACAAGAAGTAGATCGAGAGAAAAGAAGATTGATAAGCGGTGGAGTATTTATTGCAATTGGTGGCGTCTTACTATTTCTTGCCTTAATTTCAATACATCTTATTTTTTATATTACTTTAGATAAACTAAATACTTGGAGCATTGAATATAATTTACTTTTGATAATTCTTGTTGATCTCTTTATAGCTGGACTGAGTATTAAATTAGGAGGTACTCTCGCAAAAGGTCCTTATTTACCCCAAACTTTAGAAGGCATAGGCAAAACAACAAAAGCCGTTTTAGGGAAAAAATAAAATTATCTTATTTCATATTTAATCCATCTACAGTTAATTCCTCCATTACTTACAGGGATTTTTAAAGACGATTTCATTTTTAAATACTTAGTAAATATCGAATTACCACTAAGAAGCCAAAATTCCCAACCTGAAAAATTTGCTTTTAAAAATTCACCCATTTCTAAATATAAATTGATCAAATCTTTTTCATTACCAATCTTTTTACCATATGGTGGATTACATACAATTATTCCTTCAGAAGCTTCATATTTTAACTTTGAGAAATTAATATTTAATAGTTCAACATAATCTCCAAGTCCTGCTAATGAAAAGTTTTCATAAGCCTGATTAAATACATCATAATTAATTTCACAACCAATTACTTTCGCAATTTTTTTATTATAAAAAATATTGTTAGCCTTAGTTTTTTCATTCAGAAAGATTCTCTGATCAAAGTCAAGCCAGTTCTCAAAAAGATATTTCTGCTGACAAGGCACTGACATATTTAAAGCTTGCGAAATACCTTCAATTAATAGAGTTCCAGAACCGCACATAAGATCTATTAGAGGCTTTGAACCATCCCATTTTGTCAATTTCATTAATCCTGAAGCTAAGTTTTCTTTCAGAGGAGCTTTTCCCATTGCAGGCCGATAGCCTCTTTTATGTAAGCTATCCAAAGTACTTTGCAAACTTAAAACACCTTGATCGTTATACAAATGAAGATGAATAACTAAATCAGGATCATCTAATGAGATGTTTGATCTTTTACCCCATACAGATTTTTGCAAATCAATAATTGAATTCTTTACTTGCAAGGCAGAAAAATGTGAGTGCCGAAGTAATGAAGTCCTTCCTGTTACTTGGATAGAAAATGTTTTATCACACGGCAACCAATCCAACCATGGGAAAGAAGATCTAACACCTTCATATAAGCTTTTTTTGTCATAACAATGAAAACGTGCAATCTCTCTATAAAAACGAAATGCAATTCTGGAAAAAAAATGGATTTTATAAAAATTAGAAAGATTACATTCGAAAGACACTGTTCTTTTATAAGTCTTTATGTTAGAACCACCTAGTCCATAAATTTCTTCTGCTAAGCAATTCTCAAGTCCATCTGGAGTAGAGGCGATTATATTCATAAAATCTTTTCTAAAGTTTAAAATTAGTCAAATTA
>MDSZ01166927.1_pt1 | contig 12941 bp, 12 predicted proteins | sample 811201 | NCBI WGS metagenome assembly MDSZ01 (sample SAMN05326647, study PRJNA326480) | marine metagenome | isolation source: seawater | place: Indian Ocean: North | collected 2010
GCGTCTTACAACCGAAGGTTAGAATCTTTACATTTTGGTGTTGCTGATTATGCAGCTTCAACCAAAGCCAAAACTACAGTCATTGGGGGGCCTAACCCTAACTATCATGTTCTCACTGATATCGATGGAGATAATCCAAGAGAAAAACACTGGGGAGATATGTGGCATCATGCAGTTTCTAAAATGGTAATAGCTGCTCGAGCTAATGGTCTAAGACCAATTGATGGACCTTTCGGTGATTTCAACGATCCAGACGGTTACATTGCACAAGCCAATAGATCAGCAACACTTGGTTGTGAAGGAAAATGGGCAATTCACCCTAGTCAAATTGACTTAGCTAATCAAGTAATGAGTCCATCTGATAAAGAAGTTCTTCAAGCCAAAAGAATATTGGAAGCAATGGAAACAGCAAAAAAAGAAGGCAAAGGAGCTGTTTCGTTGGACGGTAGATTAATTGATATAGCCTCTATTCGTCAAGCTGAAGTTTTAGTGCAAAAAGCAAAACTTATCGAAGGGAGTTAAATTAACTCAAATGCAGAACTTTTTAGACTTTGAAAAACCTTTACTTGAAATAAGATCCAAAATCGAGGAGCTAAGACACTTAAAAGACACAAGTGAAAACATCGCTAACGAGTTAACTGTACTTCAAGATAAGTTTGACAAGACATTAGATGACATCTACGAGAACTTAACTCCAATGCAAAAAGTAAAAGTTTGTAGACACCAAGACAGACCAAAATTTGATGAGATTGTTAATAAAATATTTGACAAATTCGAGGTTATATGTGGTGACAGATTATTCTCCGATGATGCTTCAATCAAAGGTGGTTTGGCTAAAATTGAAAACAAAAACTTCCTAGTAGTTGGTAACGATAAAGGTATCGATATTGATACTAGAGTAAAAAATAATTTTGGTATGGCAAAACCTGAGGGATACAGAAAAGCACAGAGATTATTTAATTTGGCAAGTAAATTTAAGTTACCGGTAGTAACATTTATAGATACTCCTGGAGCATTTCCAGGAGTCGAAGCTGAGGATAGGGGGCAATCAGAAGCGATTGCTAGTTCGATTAAATGTTCAATTAATGTAGAAGCTCCAATATTTTCTTTTATAATTGGAGAAGGGGGATCAGGTGGTGCTGTAGCACTTGCAACTGGGAACAGAGTTGTGATGCTTGAACACGCTATTTACTCCGTTATTTCGCCTGAAGGATGTGCTTCTATTTTGTGGCGATCTTCTAATGAATCGGAAAAAGCAGCTGAATCCCTAAAGTTAACGGCCCAAGACCTTTTGGAATTAGATGTTATTGATGAAATCATAAAAGAACCTAGAGGAGGGGCTCATCGAGATGTTACGAGTATTTGTAAACAGATAAAAGACTGTATTCTTCGAGTAAGCAAAGAGTTTGACGGAATTCCCTCCGACAAAATAATTAGTCAAAGAGAAGAAAAATATCTCTGTATTGGGAAAAAATTTTTACTCAATTAAAATTTAAAGTTTACCACAACAACGCTTATATTTTTTTCCTGAGTCACATAATGGACAGATAGCATTTCGAGGTATTTTTTTATTAACAGAATCTTTAATTGTATTTTTTTTAATTTTATCAAAACTTTCTAATTCGTTTTCCGGTGTTTCAGTTTTAATCTCAACAAAGCTTATTATTTTTGTAATATTGTACCTTATTTGTTCCATCATTTCTTCAAACATAATAAATGCCTCTTGTTTGTATTCATTTAGAGGATCTTTTTGTCCATAAGCTCTTAAGGAGATTCCTTGGCGAAGATGATCTAAAGATAGTAAGTGCTCTTTCCAACTTTTATCAAGAATTTGAAGTAAAATAGATTTTTGAGCATATGAAAATAAATCATTAGAATATTTTGTTTTTTTAAGATTAATATTTTTATCTGATAACTTTATTATATTGTTTTTTATATCTTCAATCTGAGGAGTTCCTTTAAGTAATTCTTCAAAATTAAGAGAAATATTTAAATTTTTCTCACATTTTTGTTTTATTTCAGTCTGCTTTTCTTCGTTCAATTCATTTAAATCTTTAATTTCATTATCGATCATGTCATCGACATAAGCATCTCTCATATCAAAAATTAGATTATCTACATCTTGATCATTAATTATTTCTTTTCTTTGTTCATAAATTATTCTTCTTTGTTCATTCATCACATCATCAAAACGAAGTAGGCTCTTCCTAATTTCAAAATTTCTAGCTTCAACTTTTTTTTGAGCTCTTTCAAGTGCTTTTGTAATCCATGGATGTTGGATACTTTCACCATCAGATAGGCCAAGAGTTTTTAGGACGGAATCTAATTTTTCAGATCCAAAAATTCTCATTAGATCATCCTCTAAAGAGAGAAAAAATTTAGAAGCACCTGGATCTCCTTGTCTGCCTGATCGCCCCCTTAACTGATTGTCAATTCGCCTGGATTCGTGTCTTTCCGTACCAATAATATAAAGTCCTCCAGAATCTTTTGCTATTTTCAAATCCGTTGCTTGAGATTTGGACTCATCAGCGCCACCAAGTTTTATATCAGTTCCTCTTCCAGCCATATTAGTAGCAATTGTCACATTTCCTGGCTTTCCTGCATTAGCAATAATTTCAGCTTCTTTGAGATGGTTCTTCGCATTTAGAACTTGATGATTTATTTTCTTGTTTTGTAATATTTTTGAAAGAGCTTCTGATTTTTCAATTGATACCGTCCCCACTAGGCAAGGTTGGTTCTGTTTGATACAATTCTGAATAAGTTTAACAATTGCATTATATTTTTCATCAAGTGTTCTATAAATTTCGTCTTCATTGTCGATTCTAATCATGGATTTATTTGTTGGAACTTCAACTACTTCTAATTTATAAATATCAAAAAATTCGTCGGCCTCTGTCTTTGCAGTTCCAGTCATGCCAGCAAGTTTTTTATAAAGTCGAAAGTAATTTTGGTAAGTTATTGCAGCCAATGTTTGATTCTCTACTTGGACCTCTAGGTTTTCTTTTGCCTCTATTGCCTGATGCAGTCCCTCTGAGAACCTTCTTCCTTCCATTGCTCTTCCAGTAAATTCATCTACTATTAAGACTTTTCTATCTTGAACTAAATAATCTTTGTCTTTTTCAAAAATATATCTTGCTTTTAATGATTGATTAGTGTGATGGAGTAAGGTTACATTATTGATGTCATATAAACTTCCTTCTTTTAAAAGTTTATCTTTTTTGTAAAGATTTTCTAATTTTTCGATACCTTGATCATTAAGTACAACATTTTTTGATTTCTCATCTTTTTCATAGTCTTTGTCACTTAAATTTTGAACTATTTTATCTACAACTTTATACAAAACAGATGACTCTTCAGCTGCACCTGAAATTATTAGAGGAGTCCTTGCTTCATCAATTAAAATAGAATCCACCTCGTCAATTATTGCGTAATTGAATTCACTTTGCACAATATTTTCCTTTGAAAATTTCATATTATCTCTCAAATAGTCAAATCCAAATTCATTATTAGTTCCATAGGTAATATCTGATAGATAGGCTTTTTTCCTATCAATATCTTCCATACCATTAACTATGTAACCTGTTTCTAATCCTAATTTTTCATACACTGCTCCCATCCACTCACTATCTCTTTTAGCTAAATAGTCATTTACAGTTACAATGTGAACTGAATTACCGTCTAAAGAATTTAAATAAGCTGCAAGCGTTGATACAAGTGTTTTTCCTTCACCTGTTTTCATTTCAGCAATCATTCCTCTGTGAAGAACAACACCACCAATAATTTGAACATCATAATGTCTTTGTCCTAGAGATCTTTTTGCTGCTTCCCTTACATTGGAAAAAGCCTCGGGTAATATATCGTCTAAAGACCTACCTTGTTTAACCTGACTTTTAAGTTCTAGTGTTTTCTTCTTAATATCTTCGTCTTTTAATTTTTCGAATTCCTTTTCTAACTGATTTACTTTTTCGACAATTGGAATAAACTTTTTAATTATCCTATCGTTAGAAGAACCAAATATTTTTTTTGATAAATAATTTAACATGTTAATATTTATAATAATTTTAAGTATAAAAATATATTAAATTTGTTATTTGTACTATTATGCCAGTAAAAATATCTCCGTTCGCTCCAAAAAAAATTAAAAAAATAACATTAATGGATGGAATAAATGTTTCAATAACACATTGTGGTTTAAAAAAAAACAACAAAGATGATCTGGTACTTATTACTTTAGATAACCCTGGAAGTATAATAGGTGCTTTTACCCGCTCAAAGACACCTGGAGAGCCGATCGTCTGGAATAAATCTATAATTGATTATGGAAAAGTCTCAGCAATTTTAATAAATTCAGGAAATGCCAATGTTTTTAATGGTAAAGCAGGAAAGAGATCACTTTTACAAATTGTTAAATATTTATCAGACAAATTGAATATACCTGATAAAGAGGTATACATTGCTTCAACAGGTGTAATAGGCGAACCTTTAGACGAAAAAAAAATAATCAATAAAATTCCTTATTTGATAAATAATCTTAAGAATGATTCAGAATCATGGTGTTTAGCTGCAAAAGCAATAATGACAACAGATACTTATCCCAAAATTGATTCAGAAAAATTTTATGATGAACAAAACTTTATAATAAATGGTATAGCAAAGGGTTCAGGAATGATTGCTCCTAATATGGCGACTATGTTAGCATTTATTTTTACAAACTTTGACATAACAAAATCCATGAAAAAAAAATTTAAAGAAATAGTTGATAAAACTTTTAATTCCATAACAATTGATGGTGATACATCTACTAGTGACATGGTATTATTATTTTCATTAAAACAAGTAAAAACTAGAAAAAAAAATAAAGATCATAGAATTTTTTTTAATAAACTTGAAAATATCATGAATAGATTATCTGATCTTATAGTCAAGGATGGAGAAGGTGCCTCTAAATTTATTACCATAAATATCTGCGGAGCAAAAAACCAATCAGATGCAAAAAATGTTGGTATATCTATTGCAAATTCCCCTCTTTTTAAAACGGCAATGGCGGGGTCAGATGCAAATTGGGGAAGAATAATTATGGCAATAGGTAAGTCGAATGCTTTTATTGATCCACTTAAAATTTCTTTAAGTTTTGGCTCTTTTTTCGTGTTAAAGAATGGAAAAGAGTTTATTTCTAAAAACGTTAAATTAATAGATAAATACCTAAGAAACAAAGAAATTCAGATCACTGTTAATCTAGGATTAGGAAAGTATAAGTGGATTGTGAGAACATGTGATTTGACAAATAGATATATTTCCATAAATACAGATTATAGGAGTTAAATTATTATTGAAGTAGTAGTATGCGTATTAATAAAAAAAAAAAAGATACTTATTTCATTAAGGCCAAAAGGAAAAGACTTTTCAGGATACTATGAGTTTCCTGGTGGCAAAATGAATCAAAATGAATTTATTATTGAGGCTCTTTCTAGAGAAATCAATGAGGAGCTTGGTGTTGATATTGATCTTCATAACCTAAATTTTTTAAAATCTTATGAAATTTTTCAAAAAAAAAAAAAAATTAGGCTACATTTTTTCCTTTGTAGAAGTTGGAAAGGGAGAATTTTTTCAAAAGAAGGACAATTAATTAAATGGATATATCCAAACGAACTAAAGAATTATAATACACTTAAATCTAATAGAAAATTTATAAAGTTTTTATTATACTTTATTTTTCCAACAACATATTGAAACAACATCACAACTTAATTTTAATCCCTGCTGTGTTGCATAATGTTTTTTGTACAAATTACCTAACTTTTGAATATAGTTTTTTGTCATTAACCCTTTATTCTTATTTAATAGCACGCAATTTTCACCTAATCCTCTTAAATCCTCTAATATTTTTTCTATATTACTATAGAAAATTTGATAACTTATTTTTTCAGAAACTAACTCTTTAAAACCAATTTGGCTTATTATATCTGAAATAACAACCATTTTAAGATTAGGAGCAGTTCTTAGAAATATACCGTTAAATATTTCTTCATCGGTTCTTATGAGAGAATTTTTTAATTCTGTAAGAGAACTCTCACCAAAAAAATTACAGATAAATAATCCGCCATCAATTAATAGGTCAAATATATTTTTAAGATGTTTTTGGATGTTATTAATACTATGCAGACATAAATTGCTAATAATTAAATCAAACTGTTTATTTTTAAATGGAAGTTTTTCAAATTTACTTTCAACTTTTAAAAGATCGTTTTTAGCAAAGAATATCTCTTCAATAAGATCTCTGAATGGAGAAACTAAAATTAAATTTTTATATTTAATTTTTTTCACATAATTTAAAGTTTCACCTCTATCCGAAGACAGCAGAAGAACATTTTCGAAATTATCACCAAGTTCTTTAGATTTGTTTTCTAAAATATTAGATAGCCTTTCAAGAATAAAATTGTGTTTAATCCAATTTTTACTTGATTTGTTTTTATAATTAATTAAAGAATTTGTATCAATAGTAATATTTTCGTTCATGAATTGACTATATGAAAAAAATTTTAATGTTTTCTTCCAATATTTGTCCTTATTGTATAGCAGCTAAAAATTTATTTGGACAATTGAATTTAAATTTTCAAGAAAAAATAGTTGATAATAACAAAGAAGCTAGAGCTGAGATGCTAAAACTATCAAATGGTAGAAAAACTGTCCCTCAAATTTTTATTGGAGATATTCATATTGGAGGCTATGATGATTTGAAAAAACTCCATAATGATCAAAAATTAAAGAGTATGCTTGATGGAAAATAAATTTAGGGTCGCTTGTTTTCAGACCTGTAGTAGTGATGATCCTCAAGAAAACTTTAAAATGCTTGATCAAATTTTTAATAGAATAAAAAACAAATCCTTTGATTTGATTTGCCTTCCTGAATGCGTTTCAATCTTTACAGATTCAAAAAAGATAATTAATAATTATGTTGAAAATTTTCACGATCATTTTATTAATTTAATGAAAGAAAAAGCCAAATTGTTCGGAGCAAACATTTTAATTGGTTCTCATCCATTTAAAAAAAAAAATGAAAAATTCTTGAATAGATCATTGCTTATAGATTCCTCAGGAAATATTATTTGTTATTATGATAAAATAAATTTGTTTGATGTGGATCTTGGTAAAAATGAGAGTTATCTAGAATCAAAAAATTTTGACGCAGGCAAATTCATAAAAATAGCAAACCTACCTTTTGGTAAATTAGGAATGAGCATTTGCTATGATTTGAGGTTTCCAAATTTATTCAAAAAATTAGCAAAAAAAGGGGCTGATTTTTTTTCTATTCCTGCTGCTTTTACCTACACTACAGGAAAAAGCCATTGGCATACATTGATTAGAGCAAGAGCAATAGAAAATGGTTGCTACGTTTTTGCTCCTGCACAATGCGGTATCCACAAAAATGGAAGAAAAACATTTGGACATTCTTTGATAGTTGATCCATGGGGAAAAATTTTATCTGAAGCAAAAGATGATATTTGTTTTATAGATGCTGTGATTGATAAAAATCTAATTTTGAATTCTAGAAAAAGAATACCTTCAATGAGTTTTTATTGATTAATTGCAAAAAAAAGATAATTGATTTTTGAAAGATTTGATGTTTTCCATGAATTATTTATTGGGTTATATAAAACGTTTTCAGATTGAAATGATGAAAACCCATTTTGAAGGAAACTTTTTTTAAGGTGATTAGGTTTTATTAATTTTTGCCATTCATGAGTTCCTTTTGGAACAATTTTTAAAATATTTTCAGCTACAAATATTGCAAAAAAATAAGAAGATAGAGATTTATTAATTGTAGATCCAAAAAAATATCCATTTTTTTTGAGTAGCTTTTTAGAATTTAAGATTATTTCATTTAAATCACTAACATGTTCTAATACTTCCATACAAGTTATCACATCAAATGAATCTTCTTTGATTGTATTTAAATTTGAGTATAAATAGTTTATTTTTAAATTTTCTTTTTTTGCATGAGCTTTGGCTGCCGAGATTGCTTTTTTATTTGTATCTATTCCAGTAACAACTGCACCAAGTCTAGATAGAGGTTCACAAAGAATTCCACCACCGCAACCGATGTCAAGAATTCTTAAGTCTTTTAGATCATTTTTACCAAGATTATTTTTTATATATTTAACACGAGTTAAATTAAATGAATGTAATGCTTTGAATGGACCGTTTTCGTCCCACCAATAGTCTGACAAGCTATCAAATAATTTATCACTCATTATTGTGTATATTTTAAAATTTTACTTTTCATTTGTTATTGTTTACTTATTGTAATAATTAAATTCTTTAAAACAAAAACAATTATTTATGTCAATACATGTTATGAAATTTGGTGGAACTTCTGTAGCCAATATCGTAAGGATTAAAAATATTGTAAATTTGATAAATAAAAAAATTCAAAATAGTTCAAATAAAGTAGTAGTAGTTGTCTCAGCAATGAGTGGCGTCACAAATAATCTTGTGAAGCAATATAAAAGTATTAAGAAGGAGATTGATAACCCAGAATATGATGTAATATTATCAACTGGAGAACAACATTCTTCTGCACTTATTAGTTCGATGTTAAATGAAAAAAATAATATTTCTAGGTCAATGCTCGGGTGGCAAATTCCTATAATAACTGATAATAACTATAGTAAAGCTCGGATCTTGAGAATAAATTCACAATTAATCAAGAGTTACTTAAAAAAGTATAGAGTCTTAGTTGTTGCAGGGTTTCAAGGAGTTTCAGAAGAAAATAGAATAACAACGCTTGGAAGAGGCGGGTCAGATACAAGTGCCGTAGCTATTGCATATGCTTTGGGTTTAAAGACTTGTGAAATATATACTGATGTTGATGGAATATTTACCTCGGATCCAAGAGTAGTCAAAGATGCATCAAAAATTAATTCAATTACCTACGAAGAGATTTTGGAATTAGCCTCTTTGGGCTCAAAAGTATTACATCCGAGATCAGTTGAATTAGCTATGAAATATGGTATTAGAGTTAATGTCAAAAGTGCATTTAAAAGAATATCTGGAACTATGGTTTTAAAAGAAGAAAATAAGATTGAAAAAGAGATTGTCACGGGAATCACCTCATCTGAAAATGATGCTAAAATTACTCTGAAAGGTATCCCGGATAAACCAGGGATTGCCGCAGAAATTTTTGGAATCTTAGCCAAATCAAATATTAATGTTGATATGATAGTTCAAAATATTACTGACGATGGAAAGTTTGCTAGCATTACCTTCACTGTTCCCGTAGAGGACGAAACCCGTGCCGTTAGTCAATTGAAAAAGTCTAAGATAAAATTTAAAAAAATTCATTCTGATAGTTTTATTTGTAAGGTGTCTATAGTTGGAGTTGGTATGAAAAGCAATGTTGGTGTGGCACAAAAAATGTTTGAGACCCTTGCAAAAAAAATATTAATATTCAAGTCATTTCAACGTCTGAGATAAAAATTAGCGTTCTTATTGACCTGCCAAAAAAAAAAATTGCATTAAGAGCATTGCATAAAATTTATGGGCTTAAAAAATAAGATTTATGAATAAAAAATTAAAAAAATTATTTTCAAAAGGTTCGAAGTTTCTCGGAGTAGATTACCCAATCATGGGTGGTGCTATGACTTGGATCTCCGATGCAAACTTAGTATCAGCAATGAGTAATTCTGGTGGTTTTGGTGTAATTGCAGCAGGCTCGATGAATGATATTCAGCTTCAGCAGGAAATTAACAATACAAAATTGAAAACAAACAAACCATTTGGAGTAAATTTAATATTATTGCATCCTGAAATAGAAAATTTGATTGAGGTTTGTATAAAAACAAAAGTTAAGTTAGTGGTGTTTGCTGGTGGTTTTCCAAAAAGAAGACAAATAGAGAAATTAAAAAATAGAGGTATTCAAACTATGTGTTTTGCAACTACAAATTCAATTGCCAAGAAAATGCTAGATTATGGTATAGAAGGACTGATTCTTGAAGGAAATGAGGCTGGAGGGCATATTGGCCCAGTTTCAATTAATGTTCTTGTTCAAGAAATACTACCAGACTTTTCTCACATTCCTGTATTTGTTGCAGGAGGAATTGGAAGAGGAGAAATATTTCTTAAATACTTAGAACTTGGCGCCGTAGGATGCCAAATTGGTACAAGACTTGTTTGCAGTGAAGAGTCGATTGCTCATAAAAATTTTAAAGATATGTTCATTAAATCTGAGGCAAGAAACTGCCAAGTTTCAGTAAGACTTGATCAAAGATTTCCTGTAATTCCTGTTAGAGCGATTGAAAATAAAGCTTCAAAAGATTTTATTAAAGAGCAAAAAAAAGTAATTGTAATGCTGGAAAAAAATAAAATTTCTTTAAAAGATGCCCAGCTTAAAATTGAACATTTTTGGGCTGGTTCATTAAGAAAAGCTGTTATTGACGGTGATATTGAAAATGGTTCGCTGATGGCTGGCCAAAGCGTAAGTCTTGTTAAAAAGATTCAGCCTGTTAAAGAAATCATTAAAGAAATAGTGTCACAAGCTGAAAAACAGTTAATACTTCAGGAAACTAATTGAACTATGCGAGAAAATAATCTAACCCATAGTGAAAGAAAAACCGTCAGTACTATTTACAAAGTTATTGGCAGGAAAATTTCAGAATCTAGAAAAAGTTCTAGAAGAAAGTTTGAGGGAATTTCTAAAAAACTTAATATTAGTGTGGATATTTTAAAAAAAATTGAATCGGGTAATATTGAAGAAATTGAAAAAGAGATTCCATTAACAGGTTTTATAAGAGCTTATGCAAAATTTACAAACACAGATATTTCTGAAGAGATAGATAAACTTCAAACAGATTATGCTATTTCTGAGAAGCCTAAAAGTATTTATTATAAACAGTCGAACGTTAAAGCAAGTAAGATCTTTCTAGTTTTTCTTACATCCTTTTGCTTTTTATTATTATTTATTTTTATTTTAAGCAAAAAAAATAATTCACAAGATGAAAAAAATAAACAAGAAAACACGAAGATTTTTGAGTTCGAAGTTTTAAAAACTCAAACTTTTGAAACTAGGTTTTTAAGTGAAAGGTGGATTGAGGTTTACAGTGTGGATAAAAATCTGATAAAATCTGGCCTATATAGCATTTGTGATTCGACAAAAAGACTTTTTGTTGAAGAAAAGGTTTCTAGAGTAATGCAAAAAGAGGGTTATATGTAATGAGTATTAGACCATGGAGAGATATTCTTCGAAAAAAAACTAAGAAGATTAAGGTCGGTGACGTAGAAGTTGGAGGTGACTCTCCTATTTCAGTTCAATCAATGACAAACACCCTTACGACAGACATCAAATCTACTGTTAATCAAATTAGATCATTGGAGAACGTAGGAGCAGATTTGGTGAGAGTTTCGTGTCCAGATGAAGAATCAAGTTTAGCATTAAAAAAAATCGTAAAAGAGGTGAGTGTTCCGATTATTGCCGATATTCATTTTCATTATAAAAGGGCAATAGAGGCAGCAGAATCTGGAGCCTCTTGTTTGAGAATAAACCCAGGAAATATTGGTAAACCTGAAAGAGTTAAAGAGGTTATCAAAGCGGCAAAAGACAATGGTTGTTCAATAAGGATTGGAGTTAATGCAGGAAGTCTAGAAAAAGAACTTCTTGAAAAATACGGTGAACCTTGCCCTGAAGCAATGGTAGAGTCAGCATTAAACCACGTAAAGATTCTCGAGGATAATGATTTTTTTGAGTTTAAAATAAGTTGCAAAGCTTCTGATGTTTTTTTGGCTGTTGCGGCATATTATGGAATATCTGATGCTTGCGATTATCCAATTCATTTAGGTATTACTGAGGCAGGAGGAATGATACCAGGCACAATTAAATCGTCTATTGGAATGGGATCTTTGTTATGGGCAGGTATTGGCGACACTATTAGAGTTTCTTTATCAGCTGATCCTGTAGAAGAAATTAAAGTGGGATTTAATATGCTTAAATCATTAAATCTAAGACATAGAGGTGTTAATATAATTTCTTGTCCCTCGTGTGCTAGACAAAACTTTAATGTAATTAGCACAGTCGGAGAACTTGAAAAAAGGTTGGAACATATAACTACACCTATGACACTATCAGTAATTGGTTGTGTTGTTAATGGTCCAGGAGAGGCTAAAGAAACTGATATTGGATTAACCGGAGGTAAAAGTCATCAAATATATCTTGATGGTGAAAAACATCATATACTAAGAGAGGGTAATATGATTGATCATCTGGTAGAACTATGCGAGCAAAAACAAAAAGATTTGCTTTCTAAAAAAGTTTAATACTTTGCAAAAAATTAAAACAGTTAAAGGTACGAAAGATTTATTTGGTGAGGCAATTTTAAACCACAACTATATTATTGATGAATTCGTAAAAAATTGTAAAGAAATGAGTTTTTCTCAAATTTCTACACCAATATTGGAACATACTGAAATTTTTACAAGTTCACTTGGTTTAAGTTCAGATATTGTATCAAAAGAAATGTATAGTTTCGTTGACCAGGGAGATGACAATTTAGTTTTGAGACCTGAAGGAACTGCAGCAATTGCAAGGGCATTAATAACTAATTCACTTGAACATGAAAAAAATAAAGTTTTTTATCATGGTCCAATGTTTAGAAGAGAAAGACCACAATCTGGAAGACTTAGACAATTTCATCAAGTTGGTGTAGAATATTTTGGTCCGCACTCTTTTTTAAGCGACTTAGAAATCATAATACTAGCAGAGAAATTTCTGAAGGATTTAGGTATTAGAGAAAGCTTGATTCTAGAGGTTAATTCACTAGGAAATTCAAGAAGTAGAGAGTCTTACAATGAATCTCTAATCAAATTTTTAAAAAAAAATAAAGATGAATTATCAGAAATAAGCAAACAAAGATTTAGTAAGAATCCTTTAAGGATTTTGGATTCAAAAGACC
>MDSZ01184279.1_pt1 | contig 12941 bp, 12 predicted proteins | sample 811201 | NCBI WGS metagenome assembly MDSZ01 (sample SAMN05326647, study PRJNA326480) | marine metagenome | isolation source: seawater | place: Indian Ocean: North | collected 2010
AGATTGGCATCAAATATATAATCCGTTTAAAGAAGAATGTAGAATAATCGAGATTCAGTATGGAGAAGAAACCTCTGAAGACGATATCGAAAGATTAGAATTTTATAAAGGAAATAATGAATAAAGATTATAAAGTAAAAGACATTTCACTTGCTGAGTTTGGTAGGCAAGAAATTTTATTGGCACAAGATGAGATGCCGGCATTGATGCAGTTGAGAGAAAATTATATTAGTGAGCAGCCTCTTAAAGGAGCAAAAATTATGGGTTGCATTCATATGACTGTTCAGACTGCAGTTCTTATTGAAACATTAATTGATTTAGGTGCTGAGGTTAGATGGTCGTCATGCAATATATTTTCAACACAAGATCACGCTGCCGCAGCAATAGCAGCAGAAGGCATACCTGTTTTTGCTTGGAAAGGAGAGACAGAAGAGGAATATGAGTGGTGCCTAGACCAAACTATAAATAAAGATGGCAAACCATGGGATGCAAATATGATTTTAGATGATGGGGGAGATCTTACTGTAAAAGTACATAATGAATATCCAGAAATGCTTAATGAAATTCATGGCATTTCAGAAGAAACAACTACAGGTGTAAAACGACTGAAAGAGATGTTGGCTAAAGGTGAGCTTAAAGTACCTGCAATAAATGTAAATGACTCAATTACTAAATCAAAAAATGATAATAAATATGGTTGTCGTCATGGTTTAGATGATGCAATTAAACGTGGCACTGATATGTTGTTAGCAGGAAAGAAAGCCTTAGTAATTGGTTATGGTGATGTAGGTAAGGGTTCAGCTGATTCTCTTAATCAACAAAAAATGATAGTGGATGTTACAGAGGTTGATCCAATTTGTGCTATGCAAGCATGTTTTGATGGCTATTCAGTTGTATCGGCATACAAAGATGGGATTGTAAATGAAAAAGGTGAAAACTTAGATACTAGCCTTCTAAATAAATATGATTTAGTTGTAACAACAACAGGCAATATAAATGTTTTAGATAAGTTTATGTTAGATGCACTTAAGTCTGGTTGTGTAGTTTGCAATATAGGACACTTCGATAATGAAATTGATATTCAACATCTCAAAACATTTGAATGGTATGAAGTCAAACCAGGAGTACACAAAGTACTAAGGTCGCATAATGACTATTTAATTCTTCTTGGTGAAGGCAGACTCGTCAATCTAGCGCTAGCAACAGGGCATCCAAGCAGAGTAATGGATGGCTCATTTTGTAATCAAGTGTTGGCTCAAATAATGTTATACAAAAATAAATTTGCTGACAAATCAATAGACGAAAAAGAATTGTACGTAAAAGTTTTGCCTAAGAAGTTGGATGAAGAGGTAGCAAGTCTGATGGTTAAAGGATTCGGAGGAACACTCACAAAACTTACAAAAGAACAGCAAGAATACATTTCCATAGACGAGAAAGGTCCTTTCAAAGGTGATTCTTACAGCTATTAGTTTAAAATATGCTTACTGGCTGAGTGGCAGAGTGGTTATGCAGCGGACTGCAACTCCGTTAACATCGGTTCGATTCCGTTCTCAGCCTCCAAAATGGTTAAAGTTAAATTTTTTAAACTGTTTGTATTTACTATTTTTTGATAAGGTGTCTTAGCTAATTTATGAGAATTTTAGTAACTGGATCAGCAGGCTTTATAGGATCAGCCCTTACTATTAGACTTTTGTCACAAGAAAACGAAGTTATTGGTATTGACAACCATAATGATTATTACAATCCAAAACTAAAAGAACTTCGTCTAGCAAGACATATCAATCATAAGAATTATGATCACCATCGTTTTGATATTGAAGATAGAGATAAATTAAAGAAAATATTTAAAACAAAAAAAATTGATTCTGTCATTCATCTAGCAGCTCAGGCAGGTGTAAGATATTCATTAGAAAATCCTGAAGCGTATATTGACTCAAATTTATTAGGTTTTGCTAATATTTTAGAAAATTGTAGGCACAATAATATAAAACACTTGGTATACGCATCCTCAAGTTCAGTTTACGGGCTAAATACTAAACAGCCATTTTCAACAAAGAGCCCAACTTCTCACCCTGTTAGCTTGTATGCTGCTACTAAAAGATCTAATGAATTAATGGCTCACAGTTATTCAAGTTTGTTTAATTTGCCTACAACAGGCCTAAGGTTCTTCACAGTCTATGGCCCATTTGATAGACCCGATATGGCACTTCAAAAATTTGCAAAATCAATAATAGAAGATACTCCGATAAAAATTTTTAACCACGGAGAACATAAAAGGGACTTCACTTACATCGATGACATTGTAGATGGGATTATCAGAGCTTTATATAAACCAGCAGAAGCAAACTTAAAATGGGATGGACAAAACCCTGATCAATCATCATCAGTTGCTCCGTATAAAATTTATAATCTTGGTAACAATAATCCAATAAATCTTATGAGTTATATTGAAATACTGGAGTCCTGTATTGGAAAAAAAGCTAAAAAGGAATTCCTGCCCTTGCAACCTGGTGATGTTCCAGAGACATATGCAGAAATAGATGATACAGAAAGAGATCTACAATATAAAACAAAAACTAATATTGAAGAGGGCATTAGAAAGTTTGTTGATTGGTATCTTGAATACACTAAAAAATGAGTTAAATGAAAGATTTGGAGCTAAATAATATAAGTAAGAAAAATGATTAGAAGGCTATGGTTGCATCTATCTTGGCATAGAAAAAAACAGTTCATTTTTTTATCTATATTAATGATTATTGCTTCTGTTATGGAGATTGTAAGCATAGGTTCTGTTGTTCCTTTTCTTGCTGCTTTGACTGAACCAGAACAGATATACAAAAATGAACTTATCCAGCCATTAATTGATTTTTTAGATTTAAAAAGTTCCGAAGAAATAATATTGCCATTAACTCTTTTTTTTATAGCAGCCACTTTTTTAGCTGCAAGTGTAAGGCTGATTCTTTTATACGTCATAACCAAGTTTTCATTTGCTGCTGGAGCCGATTTAAGTATTGATATTTATAGAAAGACATTATACCAAGACTATTCAATACATATTTCCCGAAACAGCAGTGAAGTGATTAATGGGATTATTACCAAAACTAACTTAGTAATAAGTAAAATTCTTGTTCCTATTCTAAATTTTATTAGTTCCTTCGTAATAATGATTGGAATAATATCAATAATATTTGTTGTAGATGCATTTGTGGCGATTATTTCCTTTACAGTATTTGGTTTTTTTTATGGGATTATTGCTTTTCTAACAAGAAGAATATTACAAAAGAATAGTTTGATGATTTCAAGAGAATCAAACCAAATGGTTAAGTCTTTGCAGGAGGGGTTAGGCGGCATAAGGGATGTTTTGATAAATGGACTTCAAGAATTCTATAGCAGAATTTATAGAAATGCAGATTTATCATTTCGAAAAGCGTCTGGTGATAATGTTTTTATTGCTGGTTCTCCAAGATACTTTATGGAGGGAATTGGAATCATACTAATTGCGCTTTTAGCTTATGCTCTATCAATAAGTGGCGGAATTGAGACTGCTTTTCCTGTTCTTGGTGCACTTGCAGTGGGAGCCCAAAAGTTGCTCCCAGCCTTACAACAAATTTTTTCTTCGTATAGCTTAATAAAAGGAGCAAATAAGCCGTTTAATGATGTTTTAGATTTATTAGATCAGCCGATAAAAGATTCTCCTGAAAGCTCCTCAAAACATCCATTGAAATTTACAAAAAACTTAGTCTTTGAAAATGTGAGCTTCAAATATTCGAATAATACTCCTCTCGTTCTGAAAGACGTTTGCTTGGAATTTAAGAAAGGAGAGAAAATCGGTTTTATTGGCACTACAGGTGCAGGAAAAACTACACTTCTTGATATTTTAATGGGCTTATTAGTTCCTACTGCAGGGAAACTCATGGTTGATGGTGTTGAGATAACTAAAAAGAATAGAAAAAACTGGCAAATGCGTGTATCTCACGTGCCACAAAATATATTTCTAGCAGATGCAACAATAAAAGAAAATATTGCATTTGGAAGCAGCTATGAAAATATAAAAAACGATAAAGTAATTATTGCTGCTGAGCATGCAAAAATTTCTGAAACTATTAATAATTTAGATGCTAAGTATGAGACTACTGTTGGTGAACAGGGAATACAGCTTTCAGGCGGTCAGAGACAGAGAATCGGCATTGCACGAGCACTTTATAAAAACAGTGATGTATTAATTTTCGACGAGGCAACAAGTGCTTTAGATAATGCCACAGAGCAAAAAATAATGAGGCAAATTGATAAACTTAGTACTGACCAGACAGTATTTATAATAGCTCATAGAATTACCACTCTTCAAAACTGCGATAGAATATTACAATTGAATCAGAATCTTACTATTGAAGAGGTTGATTATAGTCAAATTAAGAAAGATGAAATAGACTAGTTCTAGATAAAACCTTGCTGTTAAGTTATTTAAGGAAAAAAATTGTTAAAAAATTCATCGATATTAGTCACAGGCGGAACAGGATCTTTTGGTCAGACTTTTATTCCTATGACATTAAAAAAGTTTAATCCCGAAAGGATAGTTGTTTTCTCACGCGATGAGATGAAGCAATGGGAAATGGCAAAAATTTATAAAGATGATCCAAGAGTTCGTTTTCTTATTGGAGATGTGCGCGATAAAGATAGGTTGCACAGAGCATTAGATGGAATACAGTATGTAGTTCATGCAGCTGCTACAAAAATAGTACCAACAGCAGAATATGATCCATTCGAATGTGTTAAAACCAATGTTTTTGGTGCTATGAATATTATTGACGCTTGTATCGATAGAGGTGTTGAGAGAATAATAGCCCTTTCCACAGATAAGGCTAGCAGCCCGGTAAATCTTTATGGTGCTACAAAACTTACCTCTGACAGATTATTTGTTGCTGGCAACTCCTATAGCGGCAGTCACAATACAAGATTTTCTGTCGTGAGGTATGGAAATGTTATGGGATCAAGAGGTTCAGTAATTCCATTTTTTATGTCAATAAAAAAAGATCAACCATTACCAATCACAGATAAAAGAATGACGAGATTTATGATAACTTTAGAAGAAGGTGTCGATCTTGTTTGGAGGGCATTCGATGATATGGTTGGAGGTGAAATTTATGTTAAAAAAATCCCTTCAATGAAGGTTACCGATATTGCAAAAACAATAAATCAAAAAGCAGAACAAAAAGAAATTGGTATAAGGCCAGGGGAAAAACTTCATGAACAAATGATCGGAGAAGATGACGCTTTGTACACTTATGAATATTCTGATTATTATAAAATATTGCCTTCAATAAACGAGTGGAGTAGAGATATTAATAGGGTTGGTAAAGGTAAAAAAGTACCAAATGGCTTCACTTATACCTCTGATAACAATAAAGATTGGATGAAAATAGCCGAGCTAAATACATGGATTGAAAACAATAAGCAGAAAATAGGTAAAATTTAGCAGATGATTCCTTACGGAAAGCAAGACATATCAAAAGATGATATCAATGAAGTAGTAAAGATTTTAAAATCTGAGTTTTTAACTCAAGGTCCACAAGTCAAAATATTTGAAAAAGCGATTTCAGATTATTGTAACGTTAAATATTCCATAGCTGTTAATTCAGCGACTTCAGCATTACATTTATCATGTTTATCATTAGGCCTCAAAAAAGATGATTGGGTATGGACCAGTCCAATAACATTTGTAGCGTCTGCTAATTGTGCATTCTATTGTGGAGCAAATGTTGATTTGGTCGATATTGATCCTAAAACGTATAATATTTGTGTTGAAAGTCTCGAAAAAAAACTTAAAAAAGCTAAAGAAGAATCTAAATTACCAAAAATAGTAATCCCAGTTCATTTAGCTGGTCAATCATGTGACATGAAGTCAATACATGCGCTCTCAAAGCAATATGGCTTTAAAATAATTGAAGATGCATCACACGCAATAGGAGGCAAATATAAAGACAAAAATGTTGGAAGTTGTTCATTCAGTGACATAACTGTTTTTAGTTTTCATCCTGTAAAAATAATCACTACTGGTGAGGGCGGAGTAGCTGTAACCAATAATAAAAAGCTTGCTGATAAAATATCACTATTAAGTAGTCATGGCATCACACGTGATGAAACTAAAATGACTCATGAACCAGACGGAGATTGGTATTATCAGCAAATAGGACTTGGCTTCAATTATAGAATGACAGATATTCAGGCTGCATTGGGAACAAGTCAATTAAAAAGATTAGACGAATTTATATCAAAAAGGCATAAGATTGCAGAAAGGTACAACTCAATGTTGGAAGACTTCCAAATTGAATTGCCTTACCAATTTAAAGAGTCTCATTCATCGTATCATCTTTACATAATCAGAGTTAAAGATAGCAATGAACACAAAAAAATATTTAATTTTTTGAGAAATAATAATATTTGGGTCAATATTCACTATATACCTATATACAAACAACCTTTCTTTAAAAATGCCTCAAATATTACTTATGATCTACCAAATGCTGAAAACTATTATAAAACTGCTATAAGCATTCCAATATTTCCTAGTATGACTGAAAAGGATCAAGATACTGTTGTCTCTGTCTTGAGAAAAGCATTTAAATCATGAGAATTGCTATAGGCACTGCACAATTCGGAGGTGAATATGGTATTGCAAATGCTCAAGGAAAGATAAGTTATTTAAATGCAAAAGAAATTGTTAACTTTGCAAAAAGTGTTGGTATCAACACTTTCGACACAGCAATATCTTATGGTTCAAGCGAGAAAATATTAGGAAAAATTGGCGTGAGAGATCAAAAAATTATTACAAAATTACCTAATATTCCAGAAAACCTTAAAAATATTGATGAATGGGTAAATACTCAAATTAAAAATTCTTTAGATGCACTAAAAATTAAAAATTTATATGGTCTTTTACTGCATAGACCAATGCAATTGCTAGATTTAGATAAAAAAAAAATATGGGAAACACTTAATGAGTTAAAAAGGCAGAGGATAGTCGAGAAAATTGGGTTTTCCATTTATGAGCCTGATGAGTTAGATCAGTTATGTAGTTTATTTAAACCAGATATCGTGCAAACTCCATATAATGTTTTCGACAGAAGATTTGAAACGAGCGGCTGGTTAAAATCCTTGTATGATGATGGGATTGAAATTCATATTCGTTCTATTTTTCTACAAGGTCTTTTGTTGATGCCCAATAATTCTAGGCCTAGCAAGTTTAGAAGTTGGCAATCAGTTTGGAACCAATGGGATCATTGGATGGATGTTAATAAAATTACACCACTCCAGGCTACTTTATCCTTCGCATTATCCGATAAAAGAATTTCAAAAATAGTTATTGGAATAGATTGTATAAATCAGTTAAGAGAAATAGTTTCAAACTATAACGTTAAATCAAAATTACCAGAATTATTCACCATAAAAGATAAGAGATTATTAAACCCCTCAGAATGGAATTCGTTGTGAATATTATTGCGATTATTCAGGCAAGAATGAGTTCAGAACGTTTACCTGGTAAGGTTTTAATGAATTTAGTCAATAAACCAGTTCTATTACATATCGTTGAACGTCTTAATTATTCCAAGCTAATAAGTTCAATTGTCGTAGCTACTAGTGATAACTCAGAGGATAACAAAATTGCAGATCTTTGCTCTGAAAACAAGATTAAATGTTTCAGAGGGAGTTTAGATGATGTGCTTGATAGATATTATCAAGCAGCTAAAAAATATAGTGCTGACGCTGTCTTGAGAATCACTGGTGATTGTCCAGCTATTGATCCTGAAATAGTTGATAAAATAATATCTGAATACATTTCAGGAGATTATGATTGCTTTGGACTTGGTGGAAAATTTCCAGATGGCCTGGATTGTACAGTTTATTCTTTTCATGCATTGGAAAAAGCTTGGAAAGAAGCTAGCTTACAGTCTGAAAGAGAACATGTTGGACCTTACATAGAGCAAAATAAAAAGAAATTTAAAAATGGATCATTAGAATTATTTAGTGAATCAGAAGAGCAAAGGTGGACACTCGATGAACTGGAAGATTATTATCTTCTATCAAATGTTTTTGAAGAATTATATGATCCTGATACTCCGTTTCTAGCCAAGGATATATTGTATTTTCTTGATAAAAACCCAAATATAAAAAAAATTAATTCTAAAATTAAAAGAAATGAAGGATACTTAAAATCTTTGACAAGAGAAAAACATAGGCATGAATAATTTAGATAAATTAAGTGAAAAGAAAGGCCCTAAACTTTATAGAAAGGCAAAAAATATTATCCCGGGCGGTACACAATTACTTTCCAAAAGACCAGAAATGTTCTTGCCAGATATATGGCCCTCTTATTATTCAAAGGCGAAGGGTTGTCATTTATGGGATTTAGATGGAAGAAAATATGTTGACATGTCAATTATGGCAGTTGGCGCATGTATTTTGGGTTATGCAGATGATGATGTTGATCATGCGGTTATAGAAGCCATTAGAGGCGGTGTGAACAGTACGCTAAACTGCCCTGAAGAAGTTGAGCTAGCTGAAGCATTGATAGATCTTCATCCTTGGTTTGAAATGGTAAGATATGCGAGGGGAGGTGGTGAAGCAGTTTCAATTGCTGTGCGTATAGCTCGTGCAAAGACAAATAGAGACACAGTATTATTCAGCGGTTATCATGGTTGGACTGATTGGTATCTAGCTGCCAATCTTGCTGATGACCAAGCTCTTGATGGTCAGTTGATGCCAGGCCTCAAGCCAGCTGGTGTTCCAAGAGGACTCATGGGAACAGCAATACCTTTTAACTTTAATGATATTGAATCACTCAGAAAAAAAATTAAGGGAAAAGAAAAGAATATTGCAGCAATAGTGATTGAGCCTGCAAGAGGCAAAGATGCACCAAAAAAATACCTCAGTGAACTTAGAGAAATTGCATCAGAAATAGGTGCAATATTAATTTTTGATGAAATTACAAGTGGCTATAGGGAATGTGTTGGTGGTATTCATAGAAAATATGAAATATATCCAGACATAGCTGTATTTGCTAAATCAATGGCTAATGGTTACGCAATGTCCGCAATTATTGGAAAAGAAAATGTAATGCAATCAGCACAAAAGACTTTTGTTTCAAGCACAAATTGGACTGATAGAGTTGGACCTGCAGCTGCTTTAGCAACACTAAAAAAATATGTTAAAACTAAAACTGATCAGCATATAATCTCAGTTGGCAACGCAACACAAAAAATTTGGAAAGAAGCAGCTATTGAATCAGGATTTGATATTAATGTCTCCGGCTTGCCAGCTTTATCCGCGTTTTCTTTCAATCACGAATATTCGCAAGAACTCAATACACGTTTTGTTGCAGAAATGCTGCAAAGAGGTTTTTTAGGTTTTAGACAGTTCAAACCATCTTTATCACATACTAATATTGAGCTTGAGAAATATAGTGCTGCTGTTAAGGAAGTTTTTGGTATATTAGCAAATCTTCCAAGTGACCAAATCCTCAATTCGGAGCTTGCACATACGAGATTTTCTTATTTAACAAAGGAATGAATGTTTAATTATCAAAAAAAAACAACCTCAATTATAATTGTTGCGATTCAACTAAGCATAAAGTAATTAATGAGCCATACAAAAAAATTGATTTATTTTGGTGCTTCAGGCTGCGGCAAAGCGTACTGTAAAAATACAGGGATTCTTCCTGACTTTTTTGTTGATAATGATGAAAAAAAATGGGGGAAATTTTTTAATGGAGTTGAGGTAAAAAACCCTTCCATACTTACAAGCACAAACATAAAAAAACTTGTGATTACAACTAGTTTTCTTGAATCAGTTTACCCTCAAATTCTGTCTTTGGGTGTGTGTAAGAATTTAATAGAAATTCCTCCAAAATCAATGTGGAGTGATAGAGTTTTTGAAGAAAAAGAGACAAGAGTTCAGGCCGCTAAAGAACTTAATAAAATAATGAAAGATTTTAATAAAGTATTTGAAGGTAAAAATTCCTTAGTTGCTGTTGGTGGAACAGCACTAGGTTTTATGCGTGATAAAGATTTTATACATTGGGATGATGATATTGATTTATTTGCTCCCATTTTCACAAGGTCTAAGCTAATAGAAATGCTAAAAAATTATGAATATTTTTTTGAAGAGAAGCATGAATCAATAATGCAGGCAATAGTGTTTTTTATGCCACTTCTTAACGGAAAAAAAATTCCTGTATCTGTAGATTTTTTTGACAACACAAAGAGCTCTTTTAAGGATACTTTTGAAGATTACTCCTGGAATTGGCCAACTACAATGTTTTCTAATTGTTTGAAAGTAGAGATACATGGAAAAAAAATGAATATTCCTAACCCTGCCAGTGAATATCTTGAAAAGGTCTATGGGCTAGAATGGTTTAAACCTAATCCAGAGTTTAGTTATGGAGACTATGCTGGAAATAAAAAACTAAATAAATAGTTTTTTAATTTATTTCCTTTAAAGCGTGCTATATCATTAAGAAATAAATTATGCCTAAAACACCTTTTTTGACAGTTGATTGTGTACTATTCGAAGGTGAAAGTGTTTTACTGGTACGCAGGGGTTGCGAACCACACAAAGGTTGTCTGGCACTGCCAGGTGGTTTTGTGGATATTGGTGAAACTGTCGAAGAAGCTTGCTCTAGAGAACTGTGTGAAGAGACTAGCATAGTCATAAAGCCAGAAAATTTAATTCTTATTGGTGTTTATTCAGCCCCTGAAAGAGATCAAAGATTTCATACAGTTAGTATTGCTTTTTTAGGCAAATCTTCATTGAAAAATATTAAAGCTGGAGATGATGCTTTGTCAGTTGAACTTGTTCATAATTGGAAAACTGCAGATATTGCTTTCGATCATAAGACTATAATTGAAGAAGCAGATAATCTTAGAAAAAGACTTGGGTATGCGGCATGAAGATAGTTGCGGTTGTACTAGCATCTGGTTCAGGCCAAAGATTTGAGGCTCTAAATACCCCAAAACACTTAACTCCAGTTCTTGATGTTCCTGTGATTGTTTGGACGTTAAGCACAATTATTGAGTCTGGGTTATTTTCATCAGTTGTAGTTGTTGTGAGAAAAAAAGATTTATCTGAAACGGAATCTAAAATAAAAAAATATGCCATAGGTGATCTCTCAAAAGTATTTTTCGAAATTGGAGCAGATGACAGAACTGACTCATTCTTAAATGGATTTGAAAAGCTAACGAAAAATAAATTGGTAGACGAAGACAGCATGGTAGCTTTATTTGATGCAAATAGACCGCTGACACCAAAAATTCAAATTAAATCTTTATTTGAAATTGCACTTAAAGCTGGTTGTTCTTGTCCTGCAAGACCAGTTATAAATGGCGTTGCCAGAATAGAAGGTAATAAAATAGTTGAGGTTCCTGAAAAAAATAAATTTATTGAATTCGTAACACCAGAGTTTCTGTATTTGAGACATTTTAGTAATTTAGAAATACCTTTCTTGCATGGTCATAACTGTTTTGTTGAATATGCATTAACTAATAGTTGTATGCCTGAGACAATCTTATCAACTTCGCTAAACTCTAAACTTACATATCCAGAAGATAAGACATTTCTTGAGGGATTGGCTGTGGATAATGCAATAAAAAAACCTGAAAAACTTACATGACATATTATTATCATATATGTTGTAAAATTAGACTCTAAAACCAAAAGTACAAAGAAAAATATACTTTAAAATGAAGATAATCTGAGAATTTATAAATGAATAATGACTTGAGGATTAAGGCTATTGAGAGCATATATCATGCTAAATCAGGGCACCCAGGCGGTGTGCTTTCTTGTATCGATCTAATAGAGCACATCTATACATCTGTACTTAATTTTGATGTCAGAAATATGGAATCAAAAAAACGCGATAGATTTATTCTATCAAAAGGACACAGTGCACCTGCTTTGTATGTAGTTGCAGCTAAAGTAGGGATAATATCAGATGATAGATTAAATGGTTTGAGAAAAATAAATCATGAATTGCAAGCTCATACGCATCGTGGTACAACCCCGTGGGTAGAGGCAAGTACAGGGTCTCTGGGTCAGGGCTTTTCATTTGCTATTGGAGAAGCATATGGACTTAGATTGCAAAATATTAATCAAAGAGTTTACGTAATGATTGGAGATGGTGAAGTGCAGGAAGGAGAAGTATGGGAAGGCGCTATGTTTGCTGCACACCATAACCTTAAAAACCTATGTGCAATTGTTGACTACAATAAATTACAAAGTGATGATTTGAATTCAAATATAATGGGTCTTGAGCCTCTAAGTAAGAAATGGGAATCGTTTGGATGGAATGTTATTGAAATTGATGGTCACTGCAAAAAAGAGATGACTTTAGCTTTCAAAGACGCTGCCTCTCATAAAAATTCTCCAACAGTGATTATTGCAAATACCATTAAAGGCAAAGGTGTTTCTTTTATGGAAAATGTACCAGAGTGGCATGGCAGTGTAATGATTAGTGATGATGATTTAACTGCTTCCCTAACTGAATTAGGTGCCTCAAACTCTAGAATCAAAGATATTATAAATGGAAAATAAAAAACCAAACCTTATTGCTAAAACAGGAGATTCACTCAGAGAAGTTTTTGGTAAAGAATTAACAAAAATATCAGAAGAATACAAAAAAGTTGTTGTTTTGGATGCAGATATAGCTGGCGGTACTGGCATTCACCACTTTAGAAAAAAATTTCCAGATAGGTTTATACAGTGTGGGATTGCAGAACAAAATATGATGGCTATGGCAGGCGGAATTGCTGCTACTGGCTTAATACCAATAGTAACTACATTTGCTGTTTTTATGCTCAGAGCTATTGAACAGGCTAGATTATCAATAGCATATGCGGACATGAATGTGAAAATAGTAGCAAGTCATCCAGGTATAGATGTTGGCCCTG
>MDSZ01076391.1_pt1 | contig 12939 bp, 23 predicted proteins | sample 811201 | NCBI WGS metagenome assembly MDSZ01 (sample SAMN05326647, study PRJNA326480) | marine metagenome | isolation source: seawater | place: Indian Ocean: North | collected 2010
CAAAACAGTCGCACCTTTCCATAGAGCCAGTATCACGGCTTCATACCACAGGGAACACGTTAACACACAAGAGAAGAGAGAACAGTTCGCAGACAAGCTATGCTTTGTCCAAGAACACGATGTCCAAGTCACAATCAATCAAGTCATGGTACCCGAATGGTTTGATGAACTATGGGAAGAATCATTATACTTCCACAATAGAGGTATTAACGTTACGCTCAAACCTCAGTCAGATCCTACAGCGTCAAAAGTCGTCAAAGGCTACACGGATGAAATGCTTGAGAAGTTACACAATGGTATGCCACAACGTGCCTTTACGGAAAGCAAAAACATACACGTCGAAAGACCTAAGCCAACTTTTAAAAAACAACCGGACCCGATTTATCAACAAGGGTTCGACAAAGTTCCTCAACATTTTCAAGTAGAGTTTAAAGATTCAAACAACAAAGAATGGTACATGGATCAGGCAGAAAGATTTAATGCTTTTAATTTTAACAAGTTCAAAGGTTGGGAGTGTAGCAGTGGATACAGATCAATCATCATACGTGAGCCCGATGGCAGTATTAAAAGATCATACAGTTGTCATGATGCTCCGCTTGGTAATATAGAAACAGGATTTAAATTATTCGACAAGCCTATGAATTGTGTATCACCGACATGTGTTTCGAGTGCAGACTCAAAAATTCCAAAAAGAGCACCTGGTACTAAACTACCTTTATGGCCAGGAGATAAAACATATAATATACAGGAGTAAATAAATGCAGGTAGATTTAAACAAATATAAAGAATTTGTAGAAAAGGTAACATCAATACAAAGCAATGAAACAGGGTCACTCACTGAACAACTGCATAGACTAGAAGCAGACAGTGATGTAAACATGTCGTTGTTGCTAACAGGAGGCATTGGGTTATCATCAGAAACAGGAGAGTTCAATGAAATTATTAAAAAATGTATCTTCCAAGGTAAACCACTTAACGATGAAACTGTATATCATCTCAAACGAGAACTTGGGGACATTATGTGGTATTGGATTAGTTCTTGCCGTGCTTTGGACCTTGACCCTAACGAGGTAATAGAAGAAAACGTAAACAAGCTCAAAGCAAGATATCCAGGTGGAGAGTTTGATGTACACTATTCAGAGAATAGAAAACAAGGAGACTTATAATGAAACTAACTGAAAATTTTTCTTTAAATGAAATGCTTAAATCACAAACAGCATCAAGGAAAGGTATCAGTAATAAACCACATGAACCTAGTGTTATAACTAATTTACAAACACTCGCAGAAAAAGTTCTACAGCCAGTGAGAGATAAGTTTGGTCCAGTAGTGATTAATTCAGGTTACAGATCACCTGATTTGAATTCTGCAATAGGTGGGTCAAGTAAAAGTCAACATATGGTGGGACAGGCGGCTGATATAGAAGTACCAACTGTGAGCAACAAAGAGGTAGCCGAATGGATCAGAGATAATCTCAAATTCGATCAACTCATACTAGAATTTTACAACGGAGTAGATCCAAGATCGGGATGGGTGCATGTGAGCTATGCTGACGATAATAAGAATAGAAATCAAACATTGACTATTAATAGAAATGGTACTTTTCAAGGATTTGTTTAATCTAAAATATCATTCCAGATATCATCTTTACCTTTAGCTTCTCTAATGCTTTTATGCATACGACCTGACATCCATATGGCTTCAAGAGCTAGTTCTTTAATGGTAGGATCATCTGTTAACTCATGTATGGCACTGATCAAAGAACAGATAGATCTATCATTAAAAGTTCTGTCAGGACCTATAACTTCTTTGATGTGTACAATTTCTTCATCACTTTTATTATATTCTTTGTAAGGAATCAATTGTTGTAAGCTGTCTAAAACTTGTTTTTTGTTCATGTGAATATGTCTTTCTCTATGTATAATACTATTTAAATACCGCAATTTTCCTTTATAATTATAGTTAATTTTGTTTTTTGTTGATAAATAAAAGTGCATCCAGAATAAGATGGTAGCTAAACGGTTACTACTAGCTGGATTAATTTATTATAGAGGAGAAGTAAAATGGCTTCAATCACAAACAATGCGTTCGCTCAAGACGGCAATGGTCTAGGCCCACGTACACAAGTAATCAACATTGCAAAGACTAACATCACAAAAGCAGAATTCAATACTATGATGACAGCTCTACAACAAGCTGGTCACAACGTAGTAGGTGTTGATGGCTTTTTAACTGATGAATCAGCAGACAACATCAAAGTTGCTATCCAAGGTGGTATAACTTATGTTGCAGATGCCTCTGACGCTCTAGGCGTAACAGGTGCGGCAACAACTATCTTAGCTGACTTTGATCAGGAAAAATCTGCATAATCTTAATTAAGGTTATACAATATAAAAGGGCGGCTTTCCCCGGTCGCCCTTTTTTTATGACTAAAATTTCTAAAAAAAGGTTGACAGATATCCTTTATGTGCTATTATTAAAATATAGAGAGTAGGAGAGTCGATCATGACATAGCAAAAGTAACGGTTCGAGATACTGGATGCCATAAGAACTACAGTATCGGGATTTACAAGTCTGGTAGGACTCAGGGAATCATAGACCGAAATATAGAAACTACCCAACCTAGTCATAGGGGGCATTGCTCGACTAGGTTGATGGAATTGAGAAGCCCCCTAATAAATTGACACAGTTAAAAAGGAGAGAGGTCATGTACAAAGGTTATCAAGAAAAGTTATTCGACAATAGTTGGGGAGTCAACTCAGGTTTTAAACATTTAGCAGATAAGTTAAATGAATTACTTCCTTTAGAAGGACGTTGTGAAAATCCTAATTCTACAAACAAGAACTTAGATAAGTTTCGTAGGGCTCAGAATGCCGCTTATGATTTGTTTAACAATGGCCTTTGCAACAAGCGAGAATTGTTTAAGAGTGTTTATGGCTGGTCAGTAAGCACTAGAGATACTTACAATGCCACCAAAATGAATTGGAGTCATTGGGAAGATAGGGTAGAAGAAGTTTTAACTCCAATCATTCTTGAAGCGGCAAAAGAACAAGGTATTAAATAATTAAATAACAATAATAGGTTGACACAATTTCTATTTGTGTTATTATAAAATATATAAAATAAAATTCCAAAGAGGGAAGAATCAAAATGGCAATAGAATATTACGATATAGATCAAGATCCGTTTGAAGATCTTGTACTGAGCGAAGAAGATATGGATCGCATTATCCAAGCAATCAATAATAATAATGTTGACGACATATCTACTGAAGAACTTCTATATGTCATGAATCTCATGTATGATGAGATGGCAACTAGACTCCAGACTGTTGAAGGCAGTTTGGTATTACAATAATAATAATATAAAGGACCAGAAAATGAAAAAGTTTATAGCAATAGGAGTGGTTAGTATTATTACTACTTTTTCTGTTGTCAACAATGCCAATGCACGTTACATAGATAATAATTGGATAGAGCCTAAAAAATATTGGGATCCGGCATCAGCATTTTATGATAATGATAATTCTATTACAGAAACAAGAGGTGTAGTCACTGATCATTATAAGTTTGTACAGAAAAGAGTACCTTATAATATAGAAGTGTGTAGAACTGTTCCTGGACATGGACATCAGAATAATACCGCAGATATACTTGGTGGTGCAATAATTGGTGGCATCATTGGAAATCAAATTGGCGACTCAAAAAACAATGGCGCCGTTGGTGCAATACTTGGTGGATTAATTGGAAGTCAATCTAATCCTCATTCCAATAATAGTCATCAAAGATGTACAACAGAAGTTCGTTATAAAACAGTAACAAGTAAAGTTAAAGAATATACTCATAGTTCAGTAACATTTAATATTGACGGTAAAAATTATACGTTAACTTTTATAAGATAATTGAGGGTGCGGTGCAGTTGGAGTGGCACACTGGTCTCCAAAACCAGGGCTAACAGTCAAGTAGGTTCGAATCCTACCACCCTTGCCAAATAAAGGAGAGTTATATGGCAGTTACAGTTTTAGATTCAATCGACCGCAAAAGGTATACCGAACTTCCTGATATGGAAGGACCTTTCATGACTAGGTCCGGTAAAGTACTTTATTATGATTGGAAGGTTGGCGATTATTATGATCGAGACAGTGATTTCTATATAACTTATCAGGAGTATCTTGATTATGACAACCCGCGAAGCTCCAATTAAAAAAGTTATCCAGAAGATACAGCCTAAGCAAGAAACACTCGAATGGTGTTCTATGTTTGTTCAAGATGATGATATTGTTTGGTGCGATGCTATGTGGAATAATGAGGATAGTATTTGGGAACCAAGTGGTGATCCTTTTGTCCTGACTGAAAAAGAAATGATGTTTTGGAAATTGAAAAATACCGGTCATACTTTGAACATGACACAGATATGGGGACTAACTCCTGCTTTGGTAATTGAAACCACAATTGAAAGAACAAAAAGCCAAGTGTTTTATGAACATTCAATTAATGAAGGAGAACCATGTTCTTTGCAAACTCAAGTTTGGCAAAATGGTGCATTTAAAAGTTTGCTTGAAAAGGATATTCATAGTCTTTTCAGGTATAAAGAATCTGCCCTTAGCTCAGCTGGATAGAGCAACGGCCTTCTAAGCCGTGGGTCGGGGGTTCGAATCCCTCAGGGCAGGCCAATTTAAAGTGGATTCTGGTTGACAGTATTTGCTTTTTCAAGTAGTATTAAAATAAACGAATAGGTGATATTATGATGAAATTTAGTGATATAAAATTTAATTCTTATCTTGACGGAGTGTCAGCAAGGATTAATTTTGGACACTTAAATTTAAGTGTAGTTAAACATTCAGGATCATACGGTGGTACAAAAGGCTTGTATGAGATTGGTATGTTTGATGAAACCAACAACAACATGATTGAAATGCCGGGCATTACAGTTGAAGGTGATACTGTAAAAGGTTTTCTTTCAGAGCATGATGTTGAAGACATTATTAAAAAGCTACAAATGAAAACAGGTACTAATCCAGTTCTAGTAGAGGAAGATGATAATGTCAGTATATCATCCGCCTAAGGCAAAGAAATGGAAGAACGCAGAAAGATGGGAAGTTGGTTTATGGGACAACAAATATTCTTTATGCGGCCAACGATTGTTATGGGTATTGATAGGTCACAAATGGGTTTACATGGCGGCTCCAGTTTGCGAAACAAAAATGAAAATGACTCGCAAGGAATGGGACAAGCTGAAAAGCAAAGAGCGATATCATACTGATGAAGACATTGAAATTTACAAAGCAAAACGTAAAAAGATTTGGGATGAAGCTCAAGCAAAAAGGCTTGAAGTAGAAAAGTTTATGCGAGAAAATCCAGGAGTAAATAATACTAAACGAAGAAGAAAAAGAAGAACAAAGGTCAGTTAATGTATGAAAAAATTTAAAGACCAAGTGAACAACTTTTTTAAATGGGTAAAAGGCACAGAACTAGTAGAGCTTGATAATATAGATGTATCAGAAGATCCTGTAAGACCAGAATTAGATTTGGAATGGAGATTATCCTCTGAAAGAAAAATTTACGGATTAAAATTTGAAGATAATATCGAAGCAATAGTTTGTGTAGCATATACCAATGAAGTTCCTATAACTGTTAGGGAAATGGATTATATGAGCCAGGTTGCATGTCAAGACAAACAGTTTGGCAAGATTGCAGTAGCCTACACAGTATGGTCTCGTAGGAGAGGTGCTGGTAGAGAGATTATCAATAAGTTGCATGAGTTCTTAGTTAATGACAGAACAGGGACAAAAAGATTAGTAACACTGTCTCCGTTAACACCAATGGCAACACATTTTCATATCAGTAATGGAGCAAAACAAATAGCCATAAATGACTCAACACAAAATTTTGAGTACAAGCTATAATATATTTGGAGAAACTATAATGTATTTGGAGAAAATAAAAGTTATGGAAGCACAAGAAATAGAAGCAATCAGGAATGACCTTATTGACAAATTAAAGAAGGAAACTTTAACAGTTAGGTTCAATAAAATTAATGGTGATGAAAGAATCATGACTTGCACACTTCAAGAAAGTGTTTTACCACAAACAAACAAAAGTGATACTCCATCTCAGGAGAAAGTCAAAGACGTTAACATTGAAGTTCTAAACGTATGGGACACAAATGCAAATGGTTGGAGAAGTTTTAGAATTGATAGATTTATTGAGGTAATGCCAAAATGAATTTTGAAGACATTCCTTGGAAAGATGTGGTAGTAGATACTAGAGACTGGACAGCTTTCAAGGATGGTTATCCTGTTACTGAAGGACATCTTTTGTTTGTACCTAAAGTAAAAACTTGGGATAATCTTGCCAAGTGTTACAAAGCCGCTTATGATTGGGGTTATGACTGGGTTCAGAAAGGTTATTGTGACGCATATAATATCGGGCAGAACATAGGAGAACAAGCTGGCCAGACAGTGATGTGGCCCCACGTACATTTGATACCAAGGAGAAATGGAGACATGGCTGATCCAAGAGGAGGAGTACGCCATGTTATTCCTGAAAAAGGAAACTATAGAAAAGATATAGACAAGCAAATAGAATTGCAAAAAAAACATATGAACGGTAGCTACACTACAGAAGAGATAGTTGAAGCAACGGAAAGCATACTAAATGAAAAGTTTTAAAATAGAATTAAAAGTTGGCGATAAGATCGATCTTGGAAGATTTAAGAATGTTAGATCTGAAATCAAAGATATTAAAACTGACCAACATGGACAGCCAGTTATTGTTACATCCAAGGGAGAAAAGAAAGCATTGAGTTTTAGACTATCAAAACTTGATTGGAAAGCAACATTAGATAAAGAAATTAAAAAAGTAAAAAAGAATGCAAGAAAAACAACAAACAGTTAAACTATTAAATGGTGAATTAGTTTATGGTCTCATGAATGAGATACTTGATTACTGCAAGAACCACGACACTAGTATTAAAAATGAATACACAAATGTCACGCCATCAATTGCATCTAAACAATTTAAATATGTAGGTGATTGTGTTCATCAACCATATGCTATATCACAGAAAATGGAATATAATCATGAGTGAAGATTTAGATAAAAAGATAGATCAATTAACCAAAAAAGTAGATAAGCTTCAAGACACAGTTGATAATTTGTCTAAGAAGTTAGAAAAGCATATTGGTTTTATTGATGAAACATACGAAGGACTTAAAAATCCAATTGAGGCCGCGAGAAGATTCTTGCGTAGATAGTCATGGCTATGAAAGAACACCTAATGGTGCAACAACAAGTCAAAACAGTATGGCAACACATGGTAGGAGTCATGTGTTTAAATCAAACGTATCGTAAGCAAGTGAAAGAAGTATTACCAAAGTTGTTTAAAAGGTATCCTAATCCAAAAGCATATCTGCGTGGACGTTTAAAGACACAGGAAAACATGTTAAGGCCTTTGGGCATGTGGAGTGTGAGAGCAAAAAGAATTAGAAAAATGAGTGAGCAGTTTCTAACTTGGGATTATCAAGAAGCATCTGATTTGCACGGTATTGGTAAGTACGGTAGTGATAGTTATAAGATATTTTATAAAAATGAAATACCAAATGACGTGCAAGACAAGGAACTAAAAAAGTATATAGAAAATTTATGAGTATAAAGAAAGACTATGTAAAGCCATCACCTGAAGAGCTACAAAGACAGCTAGATGAAAAGATGAAAAAGTTTTTGGAAAAGGGTGGCAAAATAGAAAAGCTCAAACCAATGAAGCCTACGAAAGATCAGTTAAAGAGTTGGAAAATATAGTTGTTGCTGTGGTTATCAAGAGTAGCACAAAAAATAGATTTCAATTATGTAGGAAACTGGGGTGAGCAAAAAATGAATCTTCCGCAATGGGAATCAAGATGGAGAAAGTTGTTTGCTTGGTATCCAGTCAAACTTGATGATGGAGAAGTAGTCTTTTTCAAACGTTATTGGGTAAATGAAAGCTATATGCAAAATCCATATAATGGTGCAAAAGGCTTTATGATAAAGCAAAGAATTTCATTACATGATCGCATTGTTGACAGGCTCAGCAAATAGCATACGACCAATGTATGTGACCCCGCTTATTGTAAGAGAGCAATGTATGTGAAAACGCCGCGGAAACCCACCACGCCCTCCTGAGCGTGATCCACCGTCTAGGGGCTGTGGAGAATGATCTAGCATATCTACACGTTAAAAACACCTTTTAAACACATTTTAAGCACCTTACAGCAAGTCTAACAGCAGGGTTAGTACTTTTGATTACTGTGATTACAGTGACAGTAATCTGATGGAATCTGGATCATGACTCCTAGACTAGATGTATTCTGGATAGCCTAGTGACGGTTTGATAGATTAAAGAGATATCTCTTGCACCGTTGGCCTGCCCGATCTAGTAGAATAAACGAAATTGGATACCTCTTACTCCTGATAACCGCCGAGGGGCCTAAGCACGGAGTAAACCCCGCACATAAAGGCTCTGCCTTGTTTATTTGTTTATGTGGTACGTTTACGACAAGATCTCCGGCATAATTACATACACTTGCATCACAAAGCGACTTAGGTTTAAAAATGCTTTAGCAAGTGTTTAAGAAAGCGACTCTAGTTTAGTTTAAAAATGCTTTCGTTGGTGAGCGATGCAGACGCATTTAAAAAGGCTTACATTTTGAAAGGCTTCCGTTTTAGGATATAAACAGTGCCTTTGGAACTAGACAGTAAGCGACTTCGGTTTAAAAAGGCTTGTAAAATCTGTCGTTGACGTTCCGCATAGAACAACAGACAAAAAACTATTTTTGTTTACCCCGGCAGATACAATCAAGTATCACTAGTCCGGGGCTTTTTTTTGACCTCAGGATTGATGTATTTTTCCACGTATTGTGTCAACAGATTGTGCTTTTGGTAACCCCAATTGGAATAGGAAGGCATTTTGTATTTTCGTTTTTTAGGGGATCGTTTTTGATGGTATCTCATCAAAACTATATTTATGCAAAGATAAATAATTTTACGTTCATCCAACATAGGACGGAAGTAGGGCACCCGAAGGAACGCACTAAGGAGAGATAGTGCGTGATTAAGAAACAAATCATTTATAAGACTTATAGACATCTGTCAATCAGAGTGTTGTGCGATACGTATAATAACGATCGTTATGATGTGAAATTCACACAGAGCGAATATCCAAGCTGGAGCTTGTCACACAATAACATAGATGAGTATGGCATGAAAGAGCTACTGCAAATATACACTCTAAGGGCATGGTTACTGCAATGGCTACCGCCAAAAATCACACATTGGCTGGTTGTGGGTGGATAAATAATCCTAGAGGGAGAGATATTTTTATGTTTGATAAAATTAAATCATCGTTCAACAAAGCCAAAGATTCAGTAAAGGCAACCGGAAACAAAGTCAAAGAAGCAGGCAAGAATGCAGGTTCATCTGTGAAGGGTGCTGTGATGAAACCAGTTGATGGTATCAAAGGCTTTACAGCGAAAATCAAAAATCCATTTAAGAAATAATTTTAAGGTCCGTATCCGTAGTCGGTACCGAACCAGTCGTAGCTGTCAGCAGTGGCGCCGTCAGGCCCCAAGTAGCGACCAGCTGGTCCAGTGAACTTCAAAGATATCTTAGAAAGGTGTGCGGGTTTTTGGAAATCCACTTGTGAGCATACCCATGGCAGATAAGTTTGCTTGGTCATTTGCTCAAGAACTTTTTCACATTTCTTTGGTATCTCTTCGTAGTGTTGGTCAGTGAAATCGTTTTTTGCTGTATCAAAATATTTGTAATGATAGTAGACACTTCTTGTTTCCCAGAACAAACGCATGAATGGTGTGTCTTCATACAGAGCCAAATTTATTATTATTGAACGATTGGTGTACCTCTGTTGCAATGACGTGAGTGTTATGTTCGGATCAATGAATCCCAATACTTTTATAATTTTTGTTTCACCAGGTTCCAATGAGATCCTTCCACTGATGTCTTCAAACTTCATGTAACTGATTATTGATCTGTCAGCTTTATCAACGACCAACGTTACCCAACCACTCCATGGTTTGTTGTCAGTGTTTGTGATCTTCCATTGTGTCTCGATAGGGTTTCCTGGAAACACAGTTGAGCCTCTTTCATTCACTATGTTGATCTCACCTAGGTCGGCACGATCGAAACTTCCATAGTTCACGTAAACTTTGTGAACCGGATAAACAAGTTGTCTGTTATCTATTTGTGCGAAGTGCCATGCTCCATAGAATATGCTTATCGTAATCAGAGTTATAGCGAACATATAATCATGTAATTTCATTTTTATCTTACTTCGCTTTCTTGAAAGTGAAAGCAATTTTTCCCACGTTTGCATTACCAGTATAATTCTTTCCACCATCAAGTTTTATTGTTCCTTGGAAGTTAGGTGGATATATTGTATTAATTCTGGTTACCACTACATTGTCGCCATCTCTTTTTGTGAACGTGTACGCCTGTACAATCGATGATTGATTCAATAGTTTGATGCCGCCTTCTTGGAATTCAGGCATGTTGTTATAATGTGCGGCAACCATTTTGGCCACATTGGCCAACAATCCAAATCTTAATCTAAACTTACGTAAATTTTCTGGATCGTTTTTAAATCCAAATGCATCATATATATTTTGCATTTCTGGATAGTCTTCAATATTTTGTGCTTGGCTTCTTGTCTGATGTAACTCATACAAGATGTTTGCTTGTTGTTCTGTTATTAATTTTTCTTTCTTGGCAAGTTCTATCGGACCTTTGATAGCTGACACTTCTTTACTTCCCAAGTACTCAACTACCTCAACTGCTTTTTTATTTTCAGTCAATATCGGATTTGATGGATCTGTCTCTCTTAACTTGTCTATAGTGTCTTTAAGATTTTTAACACTAGCATTGGCTCCATCTGCACCTTTTGAACTGATGCCTATTTCTAATCCATTAGGTGCGATTAGATATGAATCACACAATGGATTGTTTTGTTCTGCTGGGTAAAACATTTTACAACTTTTAAAACCAGCACCACCCAATAGAGGTTCAGCATCTTTGTATTGTCCTTCAATACCTGATGCTCCGGCAATGATAGCCAAAGGTTGAATCGTTTCACCTAAATAATCTCTTATCTCTTCTTCTCTGTCTGGCTGATTTTCAAAGACAGGAAGTTGTTTTGTTTGCATCATCTTTGCAAGTGGATCATGTAAATCATCACCAAGTGCTTTGACATGACTCAATACTGTTTTTACATCCATTGCACTTCTTTTGTTATGTGGAGGATAAAGTTTGCCTGGCTTGAAGTCACTAACATTTTTAACAGCTGATTTGAAACCTGCTGAATAACCTGTGATGTTTTTGTTTTCCCATCTGCCTGGCGTTAATGCAACGTTTGTATCTCTAAAATATCTAACGAATAGTTTCTTAGTTTTCTTTGCAGTAGTAAAGACAACAGTAGCAAATGACAGTGATGAAGCATTTGGTTTATTAGTTTCTACAAAGTCTTTGTATTGCTGTTGAAGTTCTGCAATTTTTTGATTACGTTCTTCTGGTGTTTCAAATTGAGTTTTATCTTCTGGATAAACTTTATATTCACCATCATATGTGATCACGTCATCAGGATTAGAAGTACTTACGAAAGTATCTCCCGCTTTTCTATTGATGATTCCGCTCGCTTCTATGAGCTGTAATATATCACTGTAACGCATAAAGTTATTTATTAACTTTATTTGTAATAGGAAATTCGTAAAGTTCAGCTACAGGTTTGGATCTTGTGTTGCCATATGAAACTACTTCGCAGTCTTTGACATGTTTCATTTTTCTCCACGGGTCAACTATAACTGATCCTGGCTGAAAATTGATAGTGATGTCTTCACCTTCTGTTGGTTTCTTGCTCATTAAGAATGCAACATCTGGATCATGTGCCATCAAGTATGTATATGGACCACTTGTTTCAGGAGCATTTTCTCCACAGAGAGGATCATGATAAAATAATTTTTGTCCTAGTTTTTCAACGTAATGTCCTACAAGAATACTGTAAGAACCATCTATGTATTTGACATTTGGTTTGTATGCTTTACCTACAATAACAACTGGATTATTATAACTGACTAATTTCTTAGCAAGATTTTCAGCTTGTATTTCTCTTGCGTTCATTACAGCGTCAAATAAATCATAACCTAGTCCTAATTTTTCTGACATATATCTTAATGCAATGTTATCTCTTGGATGACATGCACCACCATCTCCCATGCCGGCTGTCATATATTTTGGACCCATGATTCTTTGATCTGATCTTGCAAGGGCATTTGTTACAACATCAACATTTATATTACCTTGCTTCTCAGCTACATCTTGAATCATGTTTACCAAAGACAGTTTTGCTGATATGAATGTATTATAAAATACTTTGATACATTCACATTCATCCCATGTACCAATTTCATATCTTGGATCGTTTTGCATCATTGTTTTATAAAAGTCTACAAGTTCTTTTGCATCACCAGTTGTTGAACCATCATCAGTACCAATCATTACCATTTCAGGATTTAAGAAATCCCATTTGACTGTACCCATTGCAATTAGATAAGGATTGTAAACAAATCTTGCATTGGTGATTAAAGGTCTTAATTCTCTTCTGACAGTACCTGGAAGCACTGTTGAAATTAAAATTACTAATTGTTTTTGATTGACATGTTTGTTTACTTCAGATAAAATTTCTTTGACAATAGTGTAATCAAAATCTTTATTATCTAAATGTGCGGTAGGTTCTCTACCATCATATTTTGGATCATGCGGTGTTGGTGCCGCAATAAAAATTAAATCTCTTTCTGACACTGCTTCTTTAATTGTTTCTTTCATTGGAAACTGCGGTGTCCTAGGTAAAACGTCATAACCTACAACGTCATGATATTCTGACATGGCTTCGGCACAAGG
>MDSZ01092153.1_pt1 | contig 12937 bp, 10 predicted proteins | sample 811201 | NCBI WGS metagenome assembly MDSZ01 (sample SAMN05326647, study PRJNA326480) | marine metagenome | isolation source: seawater | place: Indian Ocean: North | collected 2010
ATAACATTACTTTCAAAAATTTGATAAAAAAAATTTTGGAAGATGCTTCAATTAATAAATAAAAAAAAAATATATTTTTATATTTTTTCGTTTTTAATATTATCAACAGTCACAAATCAAAAATTTATCTCAAACTTAAAAAAATTTTTCTTAGTACAAAAGATAAGTATCGAAGTAAATGATGATCAAGTCGACAAAAAAATTTTAAAAAAAACTAATTTTGTATTAGAAAAAAACATTTTTTTTTTAAATGAAAAAGAAATTATAAAAAATCTGGATAACTTAAATTTTCTAGAAACTATCAAAATTAATAAAAGTTATCCTGCAACAATTAATATAAAAGCTAAAGTGACTCAATTACTGGCAATTACTTTTTTAAATCAGAGTAAGTATTTTATTGGGTCAAATGGAAAGTTTATTTCTTCAAAAAATATTACAAATAAAAATGAATTACCGATAATTTTTGGGAAATTTGAAGCAATTGATTATATTTCTCTGCAGCAAAAAATTCATAAGTTTGGTATAAATAATAAAATAGTGAAATACTATTTTCATAAAAATAAAAGATGGGATTTGTATTTTGAAAATAACAATTTAGTTAAATTACCCAGCAAGAATATAGATGATGCTTTGAAAATTTATAAAAAATTCATTCAAAATAATAAATCATTATATAACATTATTATTGATTTAAGAATTCCTAATAGAATGATTGTAAAATATGAATAAAGAAAATTTTTTTAATTTATTAGATTTTGGATCATCAAAAATTAGGTTTTCAGTTTTTGATAAAAATAAAAGTGAAAAATATTCACAAAATATAACTGTTCTAACAGATGAAAAGTTTTCTAAACATTTTATAGAACTAAATAATATTATAAAAAAAGCTGAAAAAAAAATTTCATTTCACATTGAAGATTTAATTTTATTTTTTGATAGTGCCGATTTATTCACAATTGATATTTCATTTAATAAAAATTTAGATATTAAAAAAGACTTTAAAAAAGTATATAATTCTTTGAAATTAGAATTGAAACAAACAATTTCAACTTACTATGAGAATCTATATTTAGCCCATATAATAATGGATAGTTGTATTGTTGATAATAAAAAAAAGTATTTAGATTTTCCTGTAGATAATATTGCTGCAAATAATTTTAAAGTTGATTTTAAAGTAATATGTTTCCCCAAGAAACATATTATTAAACTAAAAAAATATTTTTTAAAAAATAATTTAAAATTGAGTAATATCTTCTGTACTAGTTATATAAAAACTAAATCATATGTAAAAAAATTGGGAGAAGGTAAAGTTTCATTTTTAGACATAGGCCTGGAAAGAACATCATTAGTTTTTTATGAAAATAAGAAGTTTCAGTATATACAGACAATACCAATTGGAGGATCTCATATTACAAAAGATATCTCAAAAATTTTCAAAATCACAATAGATGAAGCAGAAAGTATAAAAAGATCATTTAACAAGACTGAGACTGAATTTTCTTATGAAAATAACACAACTGAAAATGAAATATTTATTAAGGATATTGAAAATAAAAATATTTCCATAGATTTACTCAAAAAAGTTATTTTATATAGAGTTCAGGAAATAATAGACTTAACTTTTAAAAAATCAGAAGACTTTCTAAATAAATTTAACTTATCAGATGCAAAGTTATTCCTAATTGGTGATGGATCTATAATATTCAAAGATAATTCGTTTTATTTAAATGATAATTTTGGTTTCAACTCAATTAGTTACTATTCTGAAAAAGACAGGGATATTTGCAATAGTGGCTTAGTTTACCACTTAGATAATTATGAACTGCCGAGAATAATAAATAAAAATCAAGGTTTATTTGAAAAATTCTTCAATTACTTTGGTAAATAACTGTATTTTCTTGTAATATTTATTGAGTATTTGTCATATCAAACATTTTATATATGTAATATATGTCAATTCTTTCTCAAAAAACTATTGCAGATAAAATATCATTTAGTGGAATTGGTATCCATACTGGAAAAAAAGTAAATCTAAAACTATTACCAGCGGCACCAAACACTGGGATAATTTTTAAAAGAATTGACTTAAACTCGAAAAATCATATCCACGCCAATTATTCAAATGTTGTAGATACAACATTATGCACAACAATTTCAAATGAATATGGTGTCAAAGTTTCAACCATTGAGCATCTGATGGGTGCACTTTATGGAATAGGAATTGATAATGTGATTGCAGAAATAGACTCACAAGAAGTGCCAATAATGGATGGCTCAGCAAAATTATTTTTAGATAAAATAAAAGATGTGGGTGTAAACTTTAGCAATCAACCAATAAAAATAATTAAAATCAATAAACACATAAAAATAAATGACGGTGAAAAATTTATATCTATTGATAAATCTAATATTTCAGGCGATATAGAATTTGAAATAAAATATAAAAATAAAGTTATCAATTCTCAAAAAAATAAAGTTAATATATTTGAAGATGATTTGAGTGAAATATATAATTCAAGAACATTTTGCCTATATGAAGATATTGAAAAACTAAAAAAATTAAATCTAGGAAAAGGTGGAAGTCTAGACAATGCAATAGTAATAAAAGACAACAATATATTAAATAAGTCCGGCTTGAGAAATAAATTAGAATTTGTTAATCATAAAATACTTGACTGTATGGGAGATTTATTTTTGTCAGGATATAAAATTATTGGAAGTATCAAATGTTCTCAGGGTGGTCATAAACTAACCAATCAATTATTGATCAAAATATTTGAAAATAAAAATAATTATTCATTGATCGAAATTAAAGGTAAAGAATTACCTCATACATTCGCAAATTACCATAATCTAAAATCTATAGCTTAAAAGATACAATTTTTTTAATAATCTGTTAAAATTAATAAATGATTATTAGACTAAGAGTAATTTATTTATTGATTTTTATATTATCTTTTTCTTGTTCAAAAAAAACAGAGGAGATAAATGCACTGAAAGAGAAAAATTTAGAAACTCAAATGATTGAAGTTTATAATCAAGGAATGAAGGAATTTGAAAGAGGAGACGTAATTTATGCAGGAAGAAAATTTAGCGAAGCAGAATTATTATTTCCACAATCAGTTTGGGCACCAAGGGCTGTTTTAATGTCAGCTTATGGCTATTTCTCACAAGGATATTATAATAATGCTATCAATGATTTAGAACGTTTTCTTGTTAAATATAAAAATCATCCACAAACAAGTTACGCATATTATTTATTGGCGTTATGTCATTACGATCAGATTGTTGATGAAAAAAAAGATATGAATGAAATCTTATTAGCAAAAAAATACTTTGAGTTAATTGTAAGAAATTATCCCAATACAGATTATGCAAGAGATTCTGAATTTAAATTGGATTATATAACAGAGTTAATGGCATCAAAAGAAATGTACTTAGCAAGATATTACGTAAAGAGAGAAAAATGGATTCCTGCGATAAAAAGATTTCAGAATATTATTAAAAATTATGATAAAACGATATATGTAGAGGAAGCACTTCACAGACTTGTAGAGTTGAATTACAAACTTGGTCTTGTAAACGAGGCTGAAAAATATGCATCTTTATTGGGTTATAATTACCAATCTAGCAAGTGGTATGAAGCAAGTTATAAATTAATTAATAAAAATTATAAAATAAAAAAAATAAGTAGCAAAAAAGAAAAAGATACAATTCTAAAAAAATTTAGAAAGCTGTTTAAGTAAGTTGCTTATTGATGAAAAAAGAAAAAATAAAAAATCAATATCTTGAAAAAGTTAAGGAACTAGTTAATCATAACAAACTATATTATGATAAAAGTAGTCCATCCATATCAGACAATCAATATGATAAACTAAAAAAAGACATAATAGAGTTAGAAAAAAAATTTCCTTTTTTAAAAAATAAAAATTCACCATCTAAAAATGTTGGTTTTGCACCATCAAAATCCTTTGAAAAATATGAACATAAAGTCCCAATGTTATCTTTGTCTAACGCATTTGATAAAGAAGATTTACAAAATTTTCAAAAGAAAATATTTAATTTTTTAAATTCCAAAATAAAATTTGATTATAGTGTGGAACCAAAAATTGATGGAATCTCTGCATCCTTAACATATAAAAAAAACAAACTTGTTTTTGGTGTATCTAGAGGAGATGGAAAAATCGGAGAAGTAATCACAGAAAATCTTAAAACAATAAAAGATATTCCTTTAGAAATAAATTCAAAAAATTTTCCTGAAGAAATTGAAATTAGAGGTGAGGTATTCATTAAAAAAAAAGATTTCTATAAAATAAAAGACAAATTTGCTAATCCAAGAAATGCTGCCTCAGGTTCCTTAAGGCAAAAAAATCCAGAAGAAACAAAAAAAATTCCACTAAATTTTATTGCATACACTTTCGGTTACATCTCTGATAACCATTTTGGTTATCAGTCTGATTTTTTAAAACAATTAAAAAAATGGGGTTTTAATGTAAATAAGGACAATAAGATTCTTAGCTCACTTAACGAATTAATTCAAATTCATAGAAATTTTGAGAGTATTAGATTTGACTTAGATTATGATATTGATGGATTAGTTTATAAAGTTAATGATTTAAATTTACAGAAAAGATTAGGATATACATCAAATGCTCCACGGTGGGCAGTTGCTCATAAATTTTCAGCAGATAGTGCAAATACAAAAATTACTAATATTGACATTCAAATAGGCAGAACTGGAGCATTAACGCCTGTAGCAAAAGTTGAACCAGTCAATATTGGTGGAGTTGTTGTTTCAAATGCCACACTTCATAATGAGGATGAAATTAAAAGAAAGGACATAAGAATTGGAGATATTGTTAAAATTGAAAGAGCTGGGGATGTAATCCCTCATGTAATAGAAGTTGATAAATTAAAAAGAGCAAATAATACAAAAAATTTTGTATTTCCAACAAAATGTCCATCATGTGGTTCTAAAACAATTAAAGAATTTAATTCATCAACCAACAAATATGATGCAGTAAGAAGGTGTACTAATGAAGGATTTGGATGTGAAAAAATAGCAATTGAAAAAATTAAACATTTCATTTCAAAGGAGGCCTTAAATATTGAAGGTTTGGGTAAAAAAGTTGTACAAAAATTTTGGGATTTAAATTTAATAAGAAAACCTCAGGATATTTTTTCCCTGAACTATGAATATATTTCAAATTTAGATGGATGGGGCAAACAATCGGTTAATAATTTAAGAAATTCTATTGAAAATTCAAAAACTGTATCTCTACAAAAATTTATTTATTCAATAGGAATAAGACATATAGGAATAGAAAATGCTAAAATTATCAGTGATAATTTAAAAAACATATCAAATTTTATAGAAATAATAGAAACAAAAAATTTTGAAAAGTTTTTGAGTATTAATGGTATTGGTGAAACACAAATTAAATCATTAAAAAGCTTTTTCTCTAATAAATCAAATATTAATATTGTCTTAGAGCTCAAATCAATTTTAAAAGTTGAAGTTAAAAAATTAAATCAAAATGGAATTTTAAAAAATAAAAGTTTTATGTTCACCGGAAAACTTGAAGGAATTAGTAGAGCTGAGGCCAAATCTTTAATAGAAAAAAATTCTGGTATAACTCTTAGTACTATTAGTAAGAATCTAGATTATTTAGTTATAGGAGATAAGCCAACCAAAAGAAAAGTCGAGTTAGCTAGGAATAATAATATAAAAATTATATCGTTAGATGAATTAAAAAAAAAATTACTTAATTAGACTAATTAACCATTTTTTTTCACTATAATTCAAAAATTTTGAAATTTTTGAATAAACTGAAATATGGTAATCAAATAGATATTTTTTTTCATTTATATTCATCATTTTAAAATTTATCATATCTATATCAATTGGAGCATAAGTTAAATTTTTAAATTCTAAATTCCCTTTGTTATTATCCACAAAAATCAGATTCTCAATTCTTATTCCATATTTATTATTTAAGTAAAAGCCTGGTTCATTACTCAATATCATTCCTTTTTTTAATTTAATTTTATTATTTTTTGAAATTCCCTGAGGACCTTCATGGACATTTGAAAAAAATCCAACACCATGACCTGTACCATGCGCATAATTTAAACCTGCGCTATTTAGAGGTTGTCTAGCCAATTTATCTATTAAATGGCCATTAAAATTTCTTTTTAAATTACTCCTAAAAACAGCAATATGTCCTTTTAAAACTCTTGTAAAATTGTCCTTAACTGTTTGATTTATATTACCAATGCATGTAGTTCTTGTAACATCAGTAGTTCCCCATTTATATTGCCCCCCTGAGTCAATCAACAAAATATCGTTTTTATTTATCTTTCTATTTGTCTGATCAGTTGACTTATAATGAATAATAGCTCCATTTGGCCCAGACCCTGCAATGGTATCAAAACTTGGATATAGATAATTTTTTGATTTCTTTCTTATGTTCTCTAATTTTTTTTCAATTTTTTTTTCTGTTAAAATCTTTTTATTTTTCTTAAACCAATATAAAAACTTTGTCATTGCCACGCCATCTTCTATATGAGCCTTGACAGTATTTTTAATTTCTATTTTATTTTTTATGGACTTTAAATTGTATATGGGATCATTTTTATGTTTGATATCAAATTTACAATTTATTAATCCTTCTTCAAATATTGAACAAGAATTCTGATCAATGCAAAAACTTCCTTTTTTTAAAATATTTAATATTTTAAATAAACTCTCTTCTTTACATAATATTAAATTTTTTAAATTATTTTTTGTAGAATTTGTAATTTTTTTTGGATTAATGAATAAGTATAACTTACCATAAATAGATATAATTAATTTACAATTTACTAATGGACTATTTGGCAAGTCTTTACCTCTTATATTTAAAAGCCAATTAACATTCTCACTAGCACTTACATATAAGTAATTTATATTATTCTTTCTCATATATTTTTTAACTTTATTTATTTTAGAAATTGAGCTTTCTCCCGAAATATCCTTATTTAAAAAAAATACTTTATTTACTTTTTTTTCTGAAGTTTTTTTAAATTTATAATCTATAGATACTAGGTCTATTTTATCTCCAAAATATTTCTGAACTGTTTTATTTGTAAATAATTTTGGATTAAAACCAATTTTATAATTTTTTATTTCTGATAAATCCTTGGGCCAAATATGAGGAATTTCCAAAATTTTGAATCTATGTCCTGCTTGCTTTTGTGCTTGAAGCGTATACCTCCCATCAACAAATAAATAATTTATTTTTCTTAAAATCAAAGCAAAACCTGCTGAGCCTGTAAAATTAGTGATTTTTGATAAGTTATTTAAAGTGGAATATTCAGTAAAATAAATATCATTTTTAGGAACAACATATCCATCTAAATTTTCATTAATAATAAATTTTTTAATATTTTTTATCATTTTAATTTTTTTTGATATCTAAGCCAGCCAGGACTTCTTATCTCACTTTCAAAATTAATATCTTGATTGAATTCAAAATCATCTTGATTTTCATCAACAAAACTATTATTTTTTTTTATGAACTCATCTGGAAGCTCATCTACAAATCTTGATGCTATACTATCCATCCAGTCACCCAGATAAAATCTATTCATTGAAAAAGAAATTTTTGCAACTTTTTTAGCTCTAGTAATCCCAACGTATGCAAGCCTTCTTTCCTCTTCAAGGCCACTTTCGCCTTTTTCCTCAAGGCTTTTTTGATGCGGAAATAAACCTTCCTCCCATCCTGGTAAATAAACTATTTCAAATTCCAGTCCCTTTGATGCATGCATCGTCATTAAATTTACTTTCTCGCTTTCCCAGTCTTGATCCAGAGACGTTGCTAATGCAACATGTTCTAAGAAGCTTTCTAAATTATCAAATTCTTTCATAGCATTTAATAGCTCCTTAATATTTTCTAATCTATTTTCATTTTCTAAATCTTTCTTATTTTTAAGCATTTCGCTATATCCAGACTCATCCAAAACAATTTGTAAAAGTTTATTGTGATTAATTTTTTTTTTTAAATCATACCTCCATTTTTCCAATAAGTTTAATAAAGAATTTAAACCGATCTTAGTTTTTGGTTTAATTTTATTTAGTTCAATTAATTTTCTTGCAGCAACTTCTAATGGGCAATTATTTTCTTTTGCAAATTCAGAAATATTTTTGATAGTTGTATCTCCAACCGAACGCTTTGGAACATTTATTATTCTTTCAAAAGATAAATCATCCATCTGTTGATATATACATCTTAAATATGCTACACAATCTTTTATCTCTGCTCTTTCATAAAATTTGATTCCTCCTATTATTCTATAAGGTATACCAACTTTTAAAAATCTTTCTTCAAATTCTCTTGTTTGGAAAATTGCTCTTACTAAAATAGCAATTTCATTCAATGAATGTTTTTTTTTGTATTTTTCAATTGTGGAACTTATTTCCGTTGCTTCATCTTTTACATTTCTAAAACAATCTAATGTTACGAGCTCACCATCTTCCTGATTAGTGTATAAATTTTTTCCTACTCTATTATTGTTATTTTCGATTAATTTTGAAGCAACATTTAAAATATTTTGAGTTGATCTGTAATTTTTTTCTAATCTTATTATTTTAGTATCTTTAAATGTTTTATCAAATTCTAGAAAATTTTTTATCTCAGCACCTCTCCAGCTATAAATCGATTGATCATCATCACCCACACAACATAAATTCATATTGAATGCAGCCAAATATTTAAGCCATTCACTTTGTATAAAATTTGTGTCTTGGTATTCATCAACTAAAATATATTTAAATTTTTTTGAGTAAATTGAAGATATATCTTTATAATTTTTAAATATTTTTACAGTATGCAAAATTAAATCGCTAAAATCTGCTGAATTTAAATCAATTAATTTTTGTTGGTAAATTTTATATATATTTAAAAAGTTTTTTTCCAAAGTCTCTCTTTTTTTCAATAATACATCTTCTGGATAGAAACCTTTATTTTTCCATTTATCAATTATTGCCAAAATATATTTTGGAGATATTTTTTTTACATCTATGTTTTCAGCTTTACAAATATTTTTAACTAATCTTACCTGGTCTTCTTGATCCATAATTGTAAAATTTGATTTTAATCCAACTGCTTCTGCATGTTTTCTCAATATTTTTGCACTTATTGAGTGAAATGTACCTAACCATGGTAAACTAGTTGCTTCTTTTTTTAAAAGTTTTGAGACTCTAATTTGCATTTCTTTTGCAGCTTTATTTGTAAAAGTAACCGCAAGAATTTGACTAGAAAATGCATTATGAGTTTTAATTATATGTGCAATTCTCGATGTTAGCACTTTTGTTTTACCAGAACCTGCTCCTGCAACGATTAAAAGTGGTCCATTAAGGTGTAATACTGCTTCTTGTTGCTTTTCATTTAAATTTGTCAAATAATCTGAATTAAACATTTTTTTTTATTGTATAACTCTTAATTAATTCAATGAATAAAATTAAGCAAAATAAAATAACTTTCACGTTAATACTAGGTGCAATTATAGTAATTTTTTCATCGATAAGTATTTTATGTTTACCAGTTTTATTTAATTATAAAAGTAAAGTTACTATAATAGAAAAAAACTTTTATAAAAATTTTAAGATTTTCCTTATTACATCAGGAAAAATTTCATACAAACCATTTCCAAAACCACACTTATTAGTAGAAAATGCCTCACTTAATTTTGACAAATCCATAGAAAAAAACAATTTTATAGATACTAGAGGATTAAAAATTTTTATTAGTTTAAGAGATGTATATTTAAGATCTTTTAGTAATTTAGTTTCAGCGGAGATTTCAAATTCAAACTTAGAATTCCAAATTTCTGATCTACAAAAAATAAGAAAACATCTATATCAAAAAGTAAATAATGCTATAGAATTTAACAATTGTAAAATTTTTTTAAAAAACGAGAAAGAAGAAGTAATTATAATTTCCCCTTTAAAGAAAATTTTATATAAAATAAATAATAAATCTAAAACTAAAAACTTAATAATTAATGGAGAGATATTTGGATTTAATTTTAAATCAGAATGGAAAAGAAATTATAGTACACCAAAATCTAGTTTTCATAACATAAAAATTTTTAATCCTAATATTGAAATCAAAAATATTTTAGATTTTGAAGATATTGAAAGATTTAAGGTAAACTCGCAAATAGTTTATGCACAAGATAAATTAGAATATAATTTTGTATATAAAAATAAAAATATTTTAATTTCTTCTCCAGAAAGCCAAAATACAAATTTTAATATAAATTCTGAAATTCAACTCAACCCATTCAGTTTCAACGGTGAATTGACAATTAAAAACAAAAAAGTCGAAAATATTCTTGATACTATTTTACTAAATTTATTATTATACAATGAAAATTATCTTGGTAATTTAAATGGTGCTCTAAAAATTAAATTTGATGAAATGAATAATAAATTAATTAAAGATGGAGAGTTAGATTTTATAATTAAAGAAAAGAAAATAAATTTACAAAAAGCTAATTTTAATTTAGGTAAAATTGGTATAATTCAGTCAAATATCAGTTTTATTGAGCACCAAGGTGAAACTAAATTTTTTTCAAAAAACCATTTGATTGTTAATAATCATATAGAGTTTGCTAAAGTTTTCCAAATAGGAACCAAAAAAACAAAAAATATTAAAAGTATATATTTTAATTTAGAGAAAGATATCGGCGAGACAGATGTTATCATATCTAATGTCAGAGTTAACGACAAAGAAATAAAAAATAATAAATTAGATAAATTTTATTTAGTAAAAAATATTCAAAATCTTAGAGCTTATATAAGAAACATTATTGATTAATCAGGACTAATCATCCTTATTGGATTAATAATTCTTTCATAATCCTTTTTGTTTATTAAACCTGATTTTAGAGCTTCATCTTTTAATGTAGTGTTGTTTTTTAATGCTTTTTTTGCAATTTTTGCAGCATTGTCATAACCTAATTTGGGTGCCAAAGCAGTAACAAGCATTAATGAGTTATCCAAATGTTCTTTAATTCTTTTTTTATTAGCTTTAATTCCCTTTACACAATAGATACTAAAATTTTTTATACTGTCTGATAAAATATCAATTGACTGTAAAATGTTGTATGCAATGAGAGGTTTAAATACATTTAATTCGAAATGTCCGTGACTACCTGCAACTGTAATTCCTGTATGATTCCCTATAACCTTAGCACACACCATTGTTACGGCCTCACATTGTGTAGGGTTTACTTTTCCAGGCATTATGGAAGATCCCGGTTCATTTTCTGGTAATATTAGTTCACCATACCCAGCTCTTGGCCCAGATCCTAAAAATCTTATATCATTTGAAATTTTCATTAAAGCCACTGCACATGAATTTAATGATCCAGAAAAATTAACTATTGCATCATGTGCTGCTAATTCTGAAAATTTATTTGGTGCAGGTTTAAATTTTATTCCACAAAAATTTTTTATTTCTTTTACAATTTTTTTATCAAAATTTTTATTTGTATTTATGCCAGTTCCTACGGCAGTTCCCCCTTGAGCAAGATAATAAATATCGTTTAAGCAATATCTTATTCTTTCAATACTTTTTTTAATTTGTTGATTATAACCTGAAAATTCTTGACCTAGAGATAAAGGGGTAGCATCTTGAAGATGAGTTCTACCAATTTTTACAATTTTTTTAAATTCAATGCTCTTTTTTTTTAATGAAATTTCTAATAATTTTAAGTTCGGGAGAAGTTTTGCTAAAGTTTCAGTAGCGACAGAAATATGCATTGCGGTAGGAAAAACATCATTAGTGGACTGAGATTTATTTACATGATCATTTGGATGAACTGGATTTTTTGATCCTTTTTTGCCATTTAAAAATTCTATGGCTCTGTTTGCTATAACTTCATTTACATTCATATTAGTTTGTGTTCCAGATCCAGTCTGCCATACTTTAAGAGGAAAATTTTGTATCATTTTATCTGAAATAACTTCATTTGATGCTTTTACTATTGCATTTGCAATTTTTGATGGAATTAATTTATCTTTTTTGTGTACTATAGCAGCACTTCTTTTAATAATTGCAATTGATCTAATTATTGAAGATGGGACTAATATTTTTCCTATGTTAAAAAATTTTTTAGATCTTTGCGTTGAGGCGCCCCAATATTTATCGTTTGGTACATTTATAGCACCCATGCTGTCATATTCTTTTCTTGTTTTCATTTATTTGAATAAATAACCAAATAATTTATATACTAGTTTTTATTAATCTTACAGGAGTAAAATGACAAATTTTCAAAAAGTAAAAAATTTTATGCAGACTTTTGGGCAAGAAGTAAAATCTTCACCTTCTTTCAGTTCTAATAAAATAAATGAATTAAGATACAATTTGATTAAAGAAGAACTAGATGAATTTAAACAGGCTTTAGATAATAAAGATATTTTGGAAGCCGCAGATGCTTTAACGGATATATTGTATGTTACTTATGGTGCAGGACATGCATTTGGAATTAATTTAGATGCTTGTTTTGATGAAGTTCAAAATTCTAATATGAGTAAACTTGGAGTAGATGGCAAACCAATTTTCAACAATGAAGGTAAAGTAATGAAAGGTCCAAATTATTTTAAACCAGATTTATCTAAATTCATTAAGTAAGTCGTAGCCAATAAGGTTTCTTGATTTTAATTTTGGCAGAACCGCAATTAAAAGTTTTATCAAAATCTAATTTTTCATTTTTAACTTTAATAAGAGCGTAGGGAAAATTGTCATTTATTAATACTTTCCCTATCTCATCTTTCTCAACTGTTATGATATCATTTTCTATATCACCCTCTATTACTTCAATTGGCAGAAGACGTTTGTTTAATTTATTTTTTAACTTAATCCTTGCAGTATTTTCTTGGCCAACGTAA
>MDSZ01013820.1_pt1 | contig 12936 bp, 14 predicted proteins | sample 811201 | NCBI WGS metagenome assembly MDSZ01 (sample SAMN05326647, study PRJNA326480) | marine metagenome | isolation source: seawater | place: Indian Ocean: North | collected 2010
ACGACTCTTAATTGTCGATTTTAAATTTTTTGACCGTTTTCTGACTTTCAGTTTCAATCCCAAAGGTGTAAACACCGTTTTCCAATTTACTTGTATCGTACCTTATGATATGTCCTCCCTTATCATACTGCTTACTCACAAGAAATAGCTCTTTTTCGTTTAAGCCCCAGATTTTGAAATCAACTTCTAATGGCCTCGGACATTGAAAATAGAATTCAACCTCCCCTTTTACAGCAAAAGTCTCAGTGCTGTATAGCACACAATACTCATTCGCATCAACTCTTCCTTTGCTCAATCTTTTGAGCAAAAGCTTATAAGCAATGATGAGCGTGAGTATAATTAATGAAACAATTAATAAGTCTGTAATCATATTAAAGCGCAATTAAACCCTCAATTTCTGAGGCCTTTTTATAAATTTCAATTATATCAACAGCTGAAAGCATAACCTGTTTGTTGCTAACTGAAACAAATTTACCATTTGCAGATTTTTTTAACTTAAGCTCTGTTGTTGTATCGTAAAGAGCCGAAACTTTAGCAACATTATCATTTTTATTGGGAACAATAAATTTGAAAAAATATACATGAGGATATTCCAATGCCTCCAATTGCGACTTCAGGCTTTCATATTCTTTCATACACAAAATTAATTTTTATTTGTTTAACAAAGCATGGTATTTTTAATGAAATTGAAGTGTTATTTTTACACAATGAAATTTTTCATTTGCGTCATCCTTATTTGCTTTTCGTTTGAGGTATTTGCCCAGAAAAACCTGACGGCACTTGAGATTAATGACCCTATTCGTTTAGATGCATCTTTCAGTGAAGAGGCATGGAGTAAAGTGCAATGGGAATCGAATTTCACAACCTTAAAACCCATACCAGGAAAAATTCCTTCTAAACCAACTGAGATAGCCATACTCTATGATAAAGAGGCCATTTATTTTGGAGTAAAATGTCATGATGATGGAGATTCTGTTTCACGCGTACTTTCTACGCGAGATGACTTCAACCCTAATTTAGATTTAATTGGGATTTTCCTAGACACCTATAATGATAAACAGAACGGATTCTTCTTTGGTGTAACGAGTGTTGGAGTTCAAATCGACTCTAAAATATTTAATAATGACTATAACGACCTTCTTAACTTGGTTTGGAACAGCAAAACAATTATCAATCAAGATGGATGGTTCGCAGAAATTAAAATACCATATTCTGCAATACGTTTTCCTAAAAAGGAAGTTCAAGATTGGAATATCAACTTTGGAAGGGCAATAAGTAGGTTTCGAGAAGAAAGTACGTGGCAACCTGTGAATCCCGATTTAGAAAATTATTTGCTAGAAAGTGGAAAAGTAACGGGAATTAAAGGCATTGAACCACCATTAAGACTTGCCTTAATTCCTTATTTATCAGGATATATAGATTATTCCAAAGAAAATGTAGCTAGCACCTCATACAACGGAGGAATGGACATCAAATATGGAATCAATGAAGCGTTTACCTTAGACGTAACACTTGTCCCTGACTTCGGACAAGTTGTTTTTGATCGTCAAGTTTTAAATTTAAGCCCCTTTGAAATTCAATTCAATGAAAATCGGCAATTCTTTACAGAAGGAACTGAGTTATTTAATAAATCAGGATTGTTCTATAGCAGAAGAATAGGTGTTCAAGCGCCTCCTGGTGTTTTGAATAATAACTTGGAGGAAGATGAAGTGCTTAGAAATACCATGAATGTTCCTCGCCTATATAATGCAAGTAAAGTATCTGGTCGACTAAAAAATGGTTTGGGAATAGGTGTTTTTAATGGGATAACTGCTGCTCAGTTCGGACAGGCTCTGAATATTTTAGATAGTACAGAAAGAGAGGTGATGATTTCTCCATTGTCCAATTTCAATGTAATTGTCCTTGATCAAAACCTCAAAAACAATAGCTATGTAACGCTTACCAATACCAATGTTTTAAGATTTGGTTCTTTCTATGACGCTAATGTTACAGGCCTCAATTTGAAACTCAATTCTAAAAGCAATGATTACTTCATTGAAGCTCAGGGAGCTATGTCGGCAATAATGAATTCAGGAGAAAATTCATTAGGGCACACATGGGGTGTTGAAACAGGAAAACAAAGAGGAGCTTTCGCCTTCAGTGGAGAATATTATGAAGAGTCTGACACTTACAATCCAAATGATCTCGGATTCTTACGTGCAAACAATAGCCGAGTATTTGGGTTGAATGTAGCTTATCGGGACTTTAGTCCGTCTTTTTGGAAGTTGAATAAATTCATCACCAATGCTTCCATTTCTCAAGAGAGATTATATGCCCCGAATCTATACGGAGCTACATTTTGGAATCTTAGATCCATTATGGTGAATAAATCATTTAATGCCTGGGGTGTTGTTTTCAATGGCTCAATGACGGAAAGTAATGATTATTTTGAGCCAAGAGTATGGGGAGAAAATTTCATACGACCCATATGGACAAATTGCCGAACATGGTTTTCATCAAATTACCAAAAGCGAATTGCCGTTGATGCAGGAATCGGATATGTTTTTGTCGAAAGAGACAATTGGTGGGAATGGAATTATGATGCCGAAGTTCGGTTTCGAATCAGTGATCGCTTGTTCATTATACCTAAATGGGATCAGAGTTTTCAAAACAACAGTGAGGGCTTTGCTGTTGAATTTAGAAAGCCCCCAGAAAGTGTAGATGTAATAATTTTCGGTAACAGAAATAGAAAAACATCTACCTCTACTTTTGGTATTGATTACACCATGACAAATAGAATAGGACTTACTTTTCGATTGAGACATTACAACTCAAAAATAGATTATAATTATTTCTACGAACTCCTTGAAAATGGACGTCTGAATCGTTTGGATGACTACACGGGTTTAGATGAAAATGGAATTTCATATTATGACATTAATTACAACGCCTTTACAATCGACATGTTCTTTCGATGGGTTTTTCTTCCAGGAAGTGAATTAAATCTAGTATGGAAAAACTCAATTTTCACTACAGACTCTGATGTAGCTACAAACTATTGGAATACATTGAACAACACCTTGAAAAATGGACCAACCAATAGCTTTTCCCTTAAATTGATCTATTGGTTAGATACGCTTTCACTGCGAAAAAAAGCTATCTGAAGCACTTAAAATAATCAAAAGGCTCCAAGCATTGATTACACTGATAATGCGCCTTACATGCCGTACTCCCGAATTGGCTTACCATTTTAGTGTCCTCAGAATAACATTTAGGGCATGGAACAATTATAGGATTCGTGAACAACAATGACTTATCTGGTTCATTTTGAGGTGGAGCAATACCATAGTCTTTTAACTTTTTTTTGCCCTCCTGAGACATCCAATCTGTTGTCCAGGCTGGTGATAAGACCGTGTTTATTTGATAATTTTCAATTCCTTGATCTTCCAGTTTCTTCGTAATATCTTTTTCGATAGTTTGCATTGCTGGACAACCTATGTAGGTAGGAGTAATGGTAACATGAATCACGTTATCGACCTTTTCAACCGACCTAACAATACCTAAATCAACCACGGAAAGTACCGGGACCTCTGGATCAAAAACATCATTTAATAAATCCCAAATATGATTTACTGAGTTTACCATTCCATATTGGGATAGGTTCGTTGCATATACTGCAAATCAGCCAATAAATACCCCATATGTTCAGAGTGCCTTCCTTGACGCCCTCCTTCAAACTTCCAATTATTATCTGGTAAGGATAGATTAGCCATTTCCAGAACTTCATTTATTGTATTTTCCCATTGAGATTTAATACTTTCCAAATCCGGAATAATACTGTCTTTATGAAGCATTAAATCAACCTCATCTTCGTAAAATAGCTCGTGGGCATATCTATACAATGTATTCAATGATTCTTGTATTTTGACGTGAGATTCCTCAGTTCCGTCACCCAGTCGAATTACCCATTCTGATGAATGTTTTAGGTGATACTTTGTCTCTTTCAACGATTTTTCTGCAATTGCTGCCAGGTTTTCATCACTTGAGTTCTGTAATTTTTCAAGTAATGGCTTTCTAAAGGCATCAAATAAAAATTGACGCATAATGGTGTCACCAAAGTGACCATTTGGTTGCTCCACTAAAAGTACATTCACATACTCTTTTTCAAGCCTTAAAAAAGCCAAATCATCATTCGACTTATTTTCTCCTCCAAGAGCTCCCGCATATTCTAAAAACAATGTAGCCTGACCTATGAGATCCAAAGAAATATTGGTTAGTGCAATATCCTCCTCGAGAATAGGACCATGACCACAAAGCTCTGCGAGTCTTTGCCCAAGAATTAGACTATCATCTCCTAGTCTTAGGACATATTTATATAAAGCCTGTTCTAAATTCATAACTACATGTGTGAAATGCCATCTGGAACATCATAAAAGGTTGGGTGTCTATATACCTTGGATGATGCCGGTTCAAACATTGACTCCTCCTCAGAAGGATCGGATGCTGTTATTAAATTGGAAGGTATTACCCATATTGAGATTCCTTCCATTCGTCTTGTGTAAACATCTCTTGCATTTTCAATTGCCATAGATGAATCAGCTGCTCTCAAGCTACCAACATGTTTGTGATTCAAGCCTTGTTTACTTCGGATAAAAACCTCCCATAGAGGCCAATCTTGATTATTTTTTGTCATTTTACGCTGATTTTTTCGCACTTCTTTTATTCGCAAAGGCCATTGCGGCCTCTACCACCCATTTTCCATCTTCTTTGGCCTTTCTTCTGGCATCCACTCGCTCTTTATTACACGGACCGTTTCCACCTACAACTTGCCAAAACTCATCCCAATTGATTTTACCAAAGTCATATCCTTTCTTTTTCTCATTCCATTTCAAATCTTTATCTGGAATTGTTAATCCCAAAATTTCAGCTTGAGGAACAGTGACATCAACAAACTGCTGTCTTAATTCATCGTTCGTGTGGCGTTTAATTTTCCATTTCATAGATTGAGCCGTATGGTTTGACTCAGCATCGTTTGGGCCAAACATCATTAGAGCAGGCCACCAAAAGCGATTGAGTGCATCTTGTGCCATTTCTTTTTGTTCTTGAGAACCATTTGCAAGTTTTGTCATGATTTCAAACCCTTGGCGCTGATGAAAAGATTCTTCCTTGCATACACGTACCATTGCGCGAGCATAAGGACCATAAGAGCATCTGCAAAGAGGAACTTGATTCATAATAGCCGCACCATCTACCAACCATCCTATAGCTCCCATATCTGCCCAAGTCAGAGTCGGATAATTAAAAATTGATGAGTATTTTGCCTTTCCTGAGTGCAAATCATCTATTGTCTCTTCTCGATCGGCTCCCAGTGTTTCCGCGGCACAATATAAATACAAACCGTGTCCCGCCTCATCCTGAACTTTTGCAAGAAGGACTGCTTTTCTGCGTAGGTTAGGTGCTCTAGTAATCCAATTTCCCTCAGGTAACATTCCAACAACTTCCGAGTGAGCATGTTGTGAGATTTGTCTAATCAAAGTATTTCTGTAATCATCAGGCATCCAATCATTGGGCTCAATCTTAATATCTTGATCAATTTTTTTCTGGAATTTTTCCTCTAAAACTTTAATATCTATGTTCTTCATCGATAAAGCGTTAACAATACAAATATAACCATAAACTACACCAACTAAAACAAAAGTAAATGAACAATGTTTTCCTTAACTTGCTTTCAGAATAAGATTGATTAATTTTAGCTTCAATTACGATAGTATTTTAATGAGTTCAGATTTTTACAAGTTAACAGTGAATAAGGCCGTTAAGGAAACTGATGATTGTGTTTCCTTATCTTTTGATATTCCAAAAGAAATCAAAGATAAATTTGGATTTATATCTGGACAATACCTAACATTAAAAACAACAATTAATGGTGAGGAAGTTAGGCGTTCATACTCCTTGTGTTCAGAACCTTCCTCTGGAATTCACAAAGTGGCGATTAAGCGTGTAGAAGGTGGTCTTTTTTCTACGTATGCCAACGAATCAATTAAGAATGGAGATGCCTTGGAATGTATGCCTCCTTCAGGTAATTTCAAACACATCCCTGAGCCTCAAGCGGAAAAAAATTATGTTCTTTTCGCCGCAGGGAGTGGTATTACGCCAATTCTTTCGATATTGAAAAGCATATTACTTCATGAATCCAAAAGTCGAGTCGTTTTATTTTATGGTAACAAGGGTTTTCACTCTATCATCTTTCGAGAAGAAATTGAATCATTAAAAAATCAATTTATCGATCGACTGAGTGTAATTCATATTTTCTCAAAAGAAAATTTAGGAAATCCTTTACAAAAAGGGAGAATTGACAAAAATAAATGCGAAAATCTATACAAGGCGTTTTTAACCAATACTGATATTGATGGGGTCTATATTTGTGGCCCTGAACAAATGACATTGGATATTAGAGATGTGATGCTGGGAAAAGAGATTCCCAATGAGTCTATTCATCTTGAATTGTTCGGGACATCAATAAAAAAAGAAAGCAAAAAAGACAAAAAAGATGGTCCTTCTTTTGACAGCTTAATCACATTAAAAATGGATGGTGATGAATACGATTTTCCATTAAATTCCAATGGTGAGAATGTACTTGACGCTGCTCAAAAAATAGGTCTTGATGTACCTTTTGCTTGTAAAGGTGGTGTTTGTTGTACTTGTAAAGCGAAAATAATGGAAGGATCTGTGAGTATGGATGTGAACTACGGATTGGAACCAGACGAAATAGAGGCAGGATATATTTTGACCTGTCAAGCACATCCAACAACAAAAAATGTTTTTATTTCATTTGACGATTAAATTATGGCAATATTCAATCTTTTCGGTAAAAAAGAAAAAAGCAAAAACAAAGGGTATTATCCCATTCAAATATCAAATATTGAAAAACTCAATTCTAAAGCAGTTTCGGTTGAACTCGATATACCGACTACCTTAAAATCAAAGTTTCAATTTGAGCCAGGTCAATATGTAAACGTCATCATCGAGGTAAATGATGAGGAACATCGAAGGTCATATTCCATTTGTAGTCACCCTGATGAAAATTTGCGTATTGCTGTAAAAAGGGTGGAAAACGGAATTGTATCCAATTGGTTTAATGACCTATCAAAATTAGATGAGCCTATTTTAGTATCCTCCCCCACGGGAAGCTTCACGCTCCCGAAAAATGCCAAAAGTTTTGTTACAATTGCTGCGGGAAGTGGAATAACGCCCATCATGTCTATTTTGAAGGCACATTCAAAAGATCATGATTCGACACTTATTTATGGTAATAAGACAAAGAGTGAAGCCATTTTTCTTGAGGAGATTAATGATTTGCCAATTACATCTATTGAATATATGTATAGCAGGGAAAAAGTGGATGGGGCTCATGAAGGTAGAATTGATAAAGATAATTTGACGCAAATAATTAAAAAGAACATTGAAATTCTCAAAAGTGATTATTTTTTAATCTGTGGACCTGAAGAAATGATTCATAATTGTAAGGAAACATTGAACTTTTTTGGATTATCGGAAGATAAAATTTTATTCGAATTATTCACCACCCCTACTATTTCTGGTGAGGAAAACAAAAGTCAAGAATTCAATGGAATATCAAAAGTAAGTGTGTTAATTGATGATGAAGATGCTCATTTTGAATTGTCAGGTAATGGTCCAACTATATTAGATGCCGTAGAGGGTGAAGGTCTTGATGCCCCTTACTCTTGTCGCGGTGGAGTTTGCTCTTCATGCAAAGCCAAAATTTTAGAGGGATCAGCCCACATGGATTTAAATTACTCTTTGACAGATGAGGAAGTAAAAGAAGGTTATATCCTTACATGTCAGGCACATCCAACAAGTGAAATCTTAAAAATCTCTTACGATGAATAAAACCATTGCCATCATTGGAGCAAGCACAGGAATAGGTAAAGCATTAGTTCTTGAAGCAGCTAAAAATGATCAATTTAAGGTGATTGCATTCGCAAGAAAAACAGATTTAATGGAAAAATCCTTTGAAGGACTAAAAAATGTGAGCTTCCATTACTTGGATCTTGAAAATATAAATAGGGAAGAATTTTCTTTATACCTCAAACTAGCTGGACCAATTGACTTTCTTGTAAACAATGCAGGTTATTTGGTGAATAAATCATTTCGAGAAATGGACAGAAATGATATGGTGAAATCTTATCAAGTAAATACTATCGGTATAATGGAAATAACCCAACTTAGTTTACCTCACCTGAATAATAACTTCTCACATATCGTCAATATAAGCTCAATGGGCGGATTTCAAGGCTCGGCAAAATTCCCAGGATTAACAGCTTATTCTAGTTCGAAAGCAGCTATTTGCTCTTTTACAGAAGTGTTTGCAGAAGAATATAAAGAATCTAACATAAAAATGAACTGCCTTTGTCTAGGTGCAGTGCAAACACAAATGCTTGAAGAGGCTTTCCCGGGATTTGTTGCAGAGATTTCGCCAAAAGATATGGCCTCCTATATTTTTGATTTCGTATGTAAACAAGGTAAATTTTTAAATGGTAAAATTATCCCTGTTTCATTAAGTACTCCTTAGTTTATTTTTCAAGTTTTTTGTTGTATCTTAGACTGAAATTCATTAGAAAAATGAGACTCCTTTACCTTTTACTTTTTTCATGGATATTCATGGCGACACCTGTCATGTCTCAGGATATTCATTGGTCTCAATTCAATGATAATCAGTTGTTTCAAAACCCTGGTCATGCAGGCCATTTTGATGGAGATTATCGATTTATAGGAAATTACAGAGATCAATGGAGAAGTGTCACTGTTCCATTTAGTACGACCGCAATTTCAGTAGATGGTAAGTTCAAAAAATTTGGTATTGGAGTAAATGTTTTTAATGACCAGGCTGGCGATGGTAAATTTCGAACGGTAGAGGTTCAAGGAAATATATCTTATGCCATTAATCTTTCTGGAGACTCTACACATGTCATTCGCCCCGGAATTAATTTTGGGATGAACCACCGACAAATCAATTGGGATGCCTTGTACTTTGATAGCCAGTACAACGGCTATGTTTTCAACCAAGGGGCGCCATCGAATGAAACCTTCCAAAGTTCAAGAAAAACAAATATATCAACCGGTACAGGTATTGTTTATGAATATTTCAGAAACAATCGGTTTAAAGTCCTTGCAGGAGTCGGTGCATTTAATTTGAATCAGCCGGATCAAGGTTTTTACAACCAGGAAATTCCAAGGGAACGAAGATATAATGCATTCGTAAAAGGGACCTTTCAGTTGAATGAGAAGTGGGATGTAATTCCGAGTGCACAATTTTCATCTCAGGGGGTATACAGAGAATTGGTTTTAGGTGGTTCTGGAAAATATTATTTGGATCGAAAAAAAGATATTTACTCAGCACTTTACGGAGGAATTTGGTATAGGAATAGAGACGCGGCCTATCTTACCTTTGGATACGATTATCAAGATTTATTTGTTGGTATTAGTTATGATATCAATCTCTCTAAGCTTGTCCCGGCGAGTCACCTGAGAGGTGGAATTGAATTTGCCGTTCGTTATGTCATTCGAAAATTCAAACCCAAACGCGTTATTCATAGAGTATGCCCAGATTACATTTAATTCTTCTATTTAGCACTATTTGTTTTGCCGGGTTTTCGCAGAATAAGCTGAAGAAAATCATTTCATTTGCGGATGAACAATATGAACAGGGTGATTATTACTATGCCCTAGAATATTACAGGAAAGCACTTGAAAAAGATTCAAATTCTTTGGAGCTAATGTGGAAGTATGCTGAAACGGAAAAAGCCTACAAAAACTACGTTGAAGCTCAAAAATATTACGCAAAGGTATATGCCCGTGAGCAAACCAAAATTTATGAGAATAGCTTGCTCAATCTAGGAATGATGCAAAAGCAAAATGGGAATTATGACCAAGCATTAAAGACATTTAAGCTAAGTGTTAAAAAATTAGCGGAAAAAAATAATTCATGGGTTCTAAAAAAATCCAAAAGAATGGTTGAATCCACAAAGTGGGCTATCGAAAATAAAAATGACAATCCCGACTCACTGGTACATCTTCCATTAACTGTGAATTCATATGATGCTGAATTTCCTCACGACTTTAAAGACAACAAGCTTATTTTTTCTTCATTAAAGGCAGATTCTTTGAATCAACAAGAGGAGGTCTACAGTAAATCCTATCGAAATAAAATCTATTTTTCAGAGAGAGATAGCTTAGGCGAATTCAAAGCCTTTGAAATCAATAAAGATCTTCTAAATGAAGATAACAATTACGGTAATGGCTCGTTTTCAACAGACGGTTCTAAATTTTATTACAGCACGTGTAATGACAATGGCTTTAGTTATACTTGCAAAATTGTTGTAACAAGTTATATTGATGGAAAATTCACTATTCTAGATACTCTAGGACCAAGCATAAATCAAGCAGGAAAAAACAGTACAATGCCAAGGATTGCCAATATTGATGGTGTTGACTTTCTATTCTTTTGCTCTAATCGAAGAGGTGGCGCAGGAGGACTCGATATATGGATGGCAGAAAGTATTAATGGAATGGAATTTAAAGAGCCCATTAATATTACCGCAGTAAATTCCGTTGAAAATGAAATTTCACCCTGGTTTGACACTAAGGAAAACAAGCTATATTTTTCATCTACTTGGCATAATGGTTTTGGTGGACAGGATGTGCATTACAGCAATTATATCGATGGTGTTTTCTCAAGCCCAATTAACGCTTTAGAACCCATTAATAGTCCAGCAAACGACATATATTACTTTAAACATAATGACACGACATACATGGCCTCAAATCGGGTTGGTGGGTTTTATGCAAAAAACCCTACCTGCTGCAGTGATATTTATACCGACTATCCCGTTATCGAAGTAATTACAGAAATTGAAGAGGACACGGTCATTATCGAAGAGAAAATCATCAAAATATTACCCATTACGCTTTACTTTAGAAATGATGAGCCTGATGCATCTACGATGAAAACTTCTACCAAACAAAACTATATGAACACCTACAAAATGTATGTAGAAAAGTATCCTTATTACAAAACAGAGGTTGCCAAAGGCTTAACACAAGACATTTCTAAACCCCTTGTTGACGAGTTGGTGGATTTCTTTTCGAATCAAGTAGATAAGGGTGCAAGTGACCTGGAAAGTTTTAAAACGATACTTCTAGACGAATTAAAAACAGGATCTGAAGTTTCTATTTTTATTAGAGGATTTGCAAGTCCTGTTGCCAATACAGCGTACAATGTCAATTTAACGAAAAGAAGAATTTCGTCCTTAGTCAATTATTTCAAGGAGGTCGACAATGGTATTTTTAACGAATTCATTGAAGGAAATTCCGAGGACAAAGGAAAATTAAATTTTGAATATGCGCCCTTTGGTGAATATGCTGCAGACCAGACTACGAGTGATGATATCGTCATTCAAAATGAATCTGTTTTTTCAAAGGCTGCCGGTATCGAAAGGAAAATTGAAATCGAAAGTATGACCATCAAAAGAAATAACATGGTTTTTCCTTTGGATGCTGACGAATTTGTTCAAAATATTAAAGAAAGTAAAAGTGGTGATATTTTGAGTACCAGCTTTGAGGTAAAAAATGTCTCAAATACCAAAATAAAACTAGAGCTTCTTAACAAAGAGCGTAATCTCAAAATTCAGGAAACAAGTACAGAGCTGATGCCAAATCAGAAAAGTACAATTCGTGTTTTATTTGATACTAAAAACCTTTCTGGACATCAATCCAAATCCTTTAAAGTAAAAGCAGAAGGTTATGAGGGAGAAATTACATTTTATGTAAATACTGAGCTCCGATAACTATTCAAAATTGGTAGATATCAAACGCTGAATGTCTTTCATCTTTTCATCATCTAAATTGAGCTTGGGGCGCTCAAATGACATATCGCTAATACCATCAATCGGAATTAAATGAATGTGCGCGTGAGGAACTTCTAAACCTACAACGCTTACACCAATTCGATTACAAGGAATACATTGTTTCATCGCCTTTGCCACTCTTTTTGAAAACAACATCATTTCTTGCAGCGTATCATCACTTAAATCAAACAAATAGTCCTCTTCAATTTTTGGTACCACCAGGGTATGACCTAATTTAAGTGGATTTATGTCCAAGAATGCCAGGAAATTTTCATTCTCAGCAATTTTATATGAGGGAATCTCTCCCTTAATGATTTTTGTAAAGACAGAAGACATTAACGAGTAATTTCTATAATCTCAAACTTCATCGTTCCGCCTGGAGTTGTAATCTCAGCTATGTCACCCACTGATTTACCCAACAAGCCTTTTCCTATTGGAGATTCTACAGAAATCTTTTTCGCTTTTAGGTCTGCTTCGTTCTCAGCAACCAAAGTATATTGTATTTCCATTCCGTTACTGATATTCTTGATTTTCACATTTGAAAGAATAAATACTTTAGAAGAATCGATATTCGAATCATCCATAATCCTAGCATTTGCAATGACATTTTCTAACTTAGAAATCTTCATTTCAAGAATTCCCTGAGCCTCCTTAGCTGCATCGTATTCCGCATTTTCCGATAAATCACCTTTATCAATAGCTTCGCCTATTTGAGCGGATATGGCAGGACGCTGAACCGTTATCAATTCTTGCAATTCGTCTTTAAGACTCTGTAAGCCTTCAGGGGTATAATAATTAATCTTCGACATAATATCGTAGTAATACTTTTAATTGATAGAATATTCTATCCCAATAAAAAATTAATGAAACTTATTTTAAGCTGATCGTGGCGCCAATTGTATGAATCGTACCAAAAACTCCAGCAAATCGAGCACAATACTCAAGCCCCAGCGCTGTTTTGTTTTTACCTACAAGAGCATCAATTGAAAATCCAGCTGAAGGACCAATCAAAGCATTTGAACGGTTTTCA
>MDSZ01118917.1_pt1 | contig 12936 bp, 8 predicted proteins | sample 811201 | NCBI WGS metagenome assembly MDSZ01 (sample SAMN05326647, study PRJNA326480) | marine metagenome | isolation source: seawater | place: Indian Ocean: North | collected 2010
CGAGAACTGTGCAAAAAATGAAAAAAGAGTTCAAGCCCTTGGAGGCGCTAAAAACCATTGTGTTGTGATGCCTGATTGTGATTTGGATCAAGCTGTAAGTGGTTTAATGGGTGCCGCATACGGTTCAGCAGGAGAGAGATGTATGGCTCAATCTGTAGCCGTAGCCGTAGGAGGCATTGGAGATAAATTAGTTTCTTCACTAGCAAAAAAAGTTGAATCGTTAAAAGTTGGTCCTGGTATGGATAAACAATCTGAAATGGGTCCATTAGTAACAAAAGAACATTTAAATAAAGTTAAGGGTTATGTAGATATTGGTGAAAAAGAAGGAGCAAAGTTAGTTGTTGATGGAAGAAATTTTAAAATTCAAGGATACGAAAATGGCTATTACATCGGAGGATGTCTGTTTGATCATGTCACTAAAGATATGCGAATTTATAAAGAAGAAATATTTGGTCCAGTTTTATCTGTAGTTAGAGCTAAAGATTTTAACGAAGCCTTAAAATTGGTAAACGACCATGAGTTTGGTAACGGTGTAAGCATTTTTACCAGAGACGGAGACTCAGGTAGAAATTTTTCTAGCAAAGCAAAAATTGGAATGGTTGGAATTAATATACCTATTCCTGTCCCAATGGCTTTTCATAGTTTTGGCGGCTGGAAAAGATCATTATTTGGAGATCAGCATATGCACGGACCTGAAGGAGTAAGATTTTATACAAAATTAAAAACAATTACATCAAGGTGGCCATCAGGACAAAGATTAAACCCAGAGTTTGTTATGCCAACAATGAAATAAAAAGAGAGATATGAGAAAAAAAATTTCTTTAATAGGAGCTGGTCAAATTGGAGGAACATTAGCTCATTTAATTGCGCTAAAAGAATTGGGCGATGTCGTCCTTTTTGATGTAGCCGCTGGAATTGCTAAAGGTAAAGCGCTAGATATTGCTCAATCTTCTCCAGTTGATGGATTTAATATTAATTTATCAGGAACAGACAATTATGAGGATACAAAAAATTCTGATGTTATTATAATTACCGCAGGTGTTCCTAGAAAGCCAGGAATGACAAGAGATGATCTTCTTGAAATTAATTTAAAGATTATAAAACAAGTCGCAGAAGGTATAAAAAAAACATCTCCAAAAGCTTTTGTAATATGCATTACAAATCCCTTAGATGTAATTGTAATGGCTTTTGAAAAATACTCTGGTTTACCAAAAAATAAGATTGTAGGAATGGCTGGTATTTTAGATTCTTCAAGATTTATTTATTTCTTGTCTCAAGAGTTAAAAATACCAGTAAAAAAAATTAAATCATTTGTACTTGGTGGCCATGGGGACTCGATGGTAGCCATGCTTGGACATACAGAAGTTGAAGGTAAAAAAATCAATGAACTTGTAAAAGAAGGGAAAATTTCACAAAAAAAACTAGAACAAATAGTAGAAAGAACAAAAAAAGGTGGAGCTGAAATTGTAAAATATTTGGAAAAAGGATCTGCCTTTTATGCGCCTGCAGCGTCCGGGGTAGAAATGGCCGAAAGTTATCTTAAAGATTTAAAAAAGCAACTACCGTGCGCTGCATACTTAAATGGTGAATATAATTGTAATGGTGTTTATGCAGGCGTACCTGTTATTATTGGTAAAGAGGGAGTAGAAAAAGTGGTTGAAATAAGTCTGTCAAAACAAGAAAGCATTGATTTTAGAAATTCAATTAAATCTGTAGAAGAATTATTTAACACAGCTATAAAAATAGATCCTGAACTTAAAAAAATTTCATAAACTTATGAAAAAATTTTCAACCACTATTTTTATTATTTTAATAATATTGATAAGTATTTTCACCGGTTACGAAAATCCAGCTTTAGTTGAGGTACCTAAAAAAAAAGTAAAATATATTTTAAAACAACTTGGATTTAAAAAAAATTTTCATATTAAAGAAGATAAAATAGATAAATTAGAAACCTCTACAAAGAAAGAAGAGTTTTTTGCAAATTCGTTTGTGCTAGAAATAGAAAAAATTAGAAATATTAAGGGAAAAACTGCAGGCATATTTTTTGACCAAAAAAACAATATGGTTGTTTTTACTCAAAACGGAGAAAAAATAGAAAATAATAAAATCACAGAAATAAACTTACCAATCGATTTCACAGTTAAGCGTGAAGGAGGTGTAAGAAGTGTTATTAGTTTTAATTCTAAATATTATGGACTTTTATCAAGAAATTCATTTGGTTGTAATTATGCAAGCTTATTAGATGTAAAAAATCAGGATGAAATTTTTAAAACAGAATGTCTACCTGATAAAGAAAAAGTCGACTATGCTGGTTTGGGCGGTGCATTTGCTCACCTAAATGAAAAATTATTTTTATCAGTGGGAACACCAACACATGAGTCAGAAATAATTGATGCTTTAGCGCAAGACAAAAAATCTTTATTTGGTAAAATTTTAGTACTTAATTTAGCTAAAGATGAAAAAAATAAATTGGAATTTTCCATTTATTCTCATGGACATAGAAACCCTCAGGGCCTTGTTGAAATCAATGGAGAACTTTATTCTACTGAGCATGGACCACATGGTGGAGATGAATTAAACCTAATTAAACAAAATTCAAATTATGGATGGCCCATCGTCTCTCTTGGAACAAGATATGGTGGAAAATCTTACGAAAAAAGTTCTAATATTTTTGAGAGTCCTATTTACACTTTTTTACCGGCCGTTGCTCCCTCTTCTTTAAATGCCTGCCCTACAAATCTAAAAAAATATTATAAAAATTATACTTGTCTTTTAGGATTGACCTTAAGAGAAATGTCTCTCATGATTTATTTATTAGATAAAGATAAAAGATTATTTTCTGTAGAAAAAATTCCTTTGGATAAAAGACTTCGACATTTTGGAATAAATGAAAAATCAAAATTATATGTAAAGAATAATTTTTTTTATTTTAGTTCTGATAAAGATGGAATATATCAAGCAATTTTCAAAGATTTTAGATAATTATATTTTTTCGTAAACGCATAATATATTTTTTCCAAACTTATAAAATGTTAAAAAATCAAGAATAATTGTAATTGGAATAAATATTTTATCCCAAATTAAAATTTTAGTTTTAGATGGATATTCTTCTTCTTTAAAAAAAATTTTGTTTAAAAAATAAAGTAAATATCCTAATGCGTCTAAATAAATCAATTTTTTGATTTTTAAGTTATCTTTATTCAAGTTTTTAAAAAATTTAATATCATATCTTTTGCAATGACCAACTGCTTTATCAAATTTTGAATAGAGATTTTGATGTGCAGGAACTAAAATAATTAAATTTCCTCCTAAATTAAGTTTTGAAGATGCAATATCAATTTCATTCTCATCTTCTTGAATATGCTCTAGCACATTCAAGTAAACAATTGTATTATAAGTAAATTCAGTTTCTTGAATTTTATTTTTAAAAATTTTTACATTACTTTTAGAAAATTTCTTTTTAAGTTGATTGTAATTATTTTTGTCTAAATCACTTAAATGAACATTAGCAAATTGATCGATATATTCTTTTGTAAAACTTCCTAAGCCCGCGCCAACTTCAAAAATACCATCCTTAAAGTACTTTTTAATTTTTAAAAATACATACTTTTGAAAAATTTTAGCTTTATCAAATATTTCAAGTTCTTTTCCCGGATAATCCATGTCGTTTTAATAACATCTTTTTATATAAACTTAAAAATAAATAATTGTTATTTTTTTTTGCTTTTACAAATTTTTCATCAGTTTTTGATAGATTTACTTTTAGTTTATTTTTTTTAAAAGATTTTTAAAAGATTTTAGAACATCTTTTTTAATATGGGATTTATTAATCGAAATTGCCATAGCATATCCATCTTCGTTAAATTTATAAAAGTAATTTCTTTTTGAATTATAAAGTTTTTTTATAATTATATATAAAGGATATATTTTGTGTTTTTTTAAAAATTTTATTAAATTCGTTACAGATTGATTAAAATTATTTTTAATTAATACTTCATAATCCAACAAACCATCTTTGCAAACTAAAGGGATTAAGTGTTTATATTTTGATTCATAATGAAAATTATGAATGTCAACCAACTTATTTTTCTTCCTATTGAATATAAAAAATAATTTGTAAAATATTTTCCATGTGAAAAAATTAATAAAAAAACCAAAGAATCTAAAAATAATTTCTTCAATTTTATATGAATTCAAATTAATATTTTTATAAATATCTTTATTATAGTTCGTTGTATTAGCTCTGAAAGAAATAGCAAAATGATCTTTTCTAAAATAAGGATCAACCTGGATATAATGATAGTCAGATTTATTGTAAAATTCTTTTCTTATTTCGTCAACATTGGACAAAATTTTACTAGTAATTTTTAAATTTTGAGATTTCATTTTTTTTACTTTTAGGCATGCTCTTAAAATTATTCCTTGCATACCAAAAGCACCGACGTATTTATTGAAATTACTATTATTTCTTTTTAATTTTTTTATTTTACCGTTATTCATCAGCACATCTAAGGATAATAAGGCATCTCCAAAAGATGATATAGAAGCAGAGGAGTCTTTTCCAATTGTATTAGCTGATATAGCACCTCCTATAGAAATTTTATTTCCACCGGGAACTGAAAATAAAGTTATATTTTTTTTTTTAATTTTTTTAATCACATCTGATATTAAAGCACCAGTCTCAACATCGATATATTTTTCTTTCAAATTAATTTTTGAAATTTTATTTATATTACGAAGTGAAATTATGATTGTTTCAAAATTTGGATTTAATGATTTACTATCATATGAACACAGTCCTGTACGTATTGAATAATTCTTTTTCATTTTTTTTAAATTTTGAACTAATTTTTTTAATTCAGTTATGTTTTTTGGAAAAACGATAATTGCTCTTGAGACAATAGTATTATTCCATGATTTTATTATCGCATGCTTCGATTGAAAATTTTTTAATTTCATCTACAACTTAGATTTAATAAAATTAAGAATAAGCTCTATCGATTTTATATTTAAATTTTCATCAAGAGTTTTGCTTAAAGAGTCAAAAAAATAATTTACGTCCTCTTCTTTTATAATCAAAGATGGTGATACACATAAATGATTTGAAAATGAAGAGTCATTTATTGCCGTTAAAATTTTGTATTTTCTATATAATTCGCTGGAGATAGCTGTAGCCGTGATTTTTTTAAGAAAAAAACTTTTATCTTTAATAAATTCTAAAGGAATCTTTTCAAGTAGTTTAGCAATTTGAGTCGGATAAGATTTAAAAATTATACCATTTAAAATACCATTGCCTTTAATCTGATCTATTTTATCTGGATGTTTTGCTAATAGTCCTTTAAGTTTAGCACTTAATAAGTCAGAAAGATCTACAACATTCTTTTTAAATTCATCTTTTGCTAATTCATTCAGTGCAGCCAAAGCTGTTACACTTTCTTCTCCAAAACCATTATAGGTAGTTGTATGTAAAAAAGTGTCATTAATTTTACCGTATGCTTCGTTGTAAGTTTTATCATCAATAACAAGACAAGATATAGATGATTTCCCTCCGCCTAGAGTTTTCGATAAACAAATAACATCTGGCGCAATATCTTCAAAATTTTGAAAATAGAACATCTTTTTTGATTTAAAAAAACCCGTAAATACTTCATCAAAAATAATTTTAAATTTGTATTTTTTTTTAAGTTCAAACAGTTTTTTCATAAAAATTTCAGAACACGAAGACAAAAGACTTGCACTATATGGTTCAACTATAACACTATAAACTCCACCTTTCTTTTCACAGTCAATTATCTTTTCTTCTAAATTATTTGAGTCATTAAAATTATAACTTTCACAATTTTCCATTTGAGGAAACTGATTATTTTTTATGTACGAACCTGAGATAGAACCACTCCCTATTAATTTTCCGTGGTAGGATTTATTTGAAAAAAGGATAAATTTTTTTTTTGATTTTAAAGACTTGAAACAAACTTTAATAGCCGCTTCTACTGCTTCTGCCCCAGAGTTAAGAAAGAATGATTTGCTTAAGTTTTGTGGTAATAAATATGAGATGCTACTTGATAATGCTGCCATATACTTAGAAAAAATAATTTTATGTACCTCAATTTTTTTTTCTTTCTGATAATTTATTCTGGCCTCTAGTATTTTTGGATGATTGTGCCCTAGCCCTAAGACTCCTAAACCACCCGTAAAATCTAATATTTTTTTTCCATCAGAAGTATAAATATGAACACCCTCAGCATTTTCAAAAATGTCTTTTCCGAAAGGAAGAGATGAAAAAATGCTTGTTTGGTTAGGGTTTATAAAGTTCCTATATAATTCATGAATTTTATCTATTGATAAATTATTTGCTTCGTCGACTGTATATAATTTTCTTTCAATCATGTGATGTATCGATATAAATAAATTTAATTTAGTTAAATATTAATAAATTTAATTAACAACTTTATGATTATAAGCTAATAATCATAAATGAACAAAAAGTTTATAAATATTAAAACTATATATATAACTTTATTAATCCTATTTTCATTTTCTTTTAATTATTATTATGCGAATTTAGGTGTATTTCCAATTGATACATTTGCATTTTTTGATACGGGCTATAATATTCTCCAAGATAGACACCCTTTCAAAGACATCTGGGTAACTACTGGGCCTTTAGTCGATTATTTACAATCTTTATTCTTTAAACTTTTTGGACTAAGTTGGTCTAGTTACGTAATACACTCATCTGTTTTAAACGCTTTTATTACATATTTTTTTTTTAAAACATTAGTAGATTTAAATTTTAGTGAATTATTTAGTTTTATATATGCCCTTGGACTCGGAGCCCTTTGTTATACAATATCAGGAACACCTTTTGCTTACATACATTCTTACGTTTTTTCTTTACTGACTATTCTTATTTTTTTCCACTGCATAAATTTCAAATCTAAAAAATATTTCTTCTTATTGCCTTTTGTAATGAGTACAGCTTTTTTGAGTATGCAAAATCCATCCACATTTATTAACTTTGTAATATTAACAGTTCTATTAATTTTTTTTTTTAAAAAAAAAAATAGAATATACTGCTATTTTTTTTTAGCAGGATCGTTGTCGGTCGTTATTATCTTTATTTTATTTCTATTTACAAATGAAATACCTCTAGAAAATTTTATAGAACAGTACATTTTATTCCCATTGTCAATGGGTGAATATAGAGTCACTGGAAGTGAGATGGCACATATATCTCTCTCTGGAAGATTTACTTTTAGAAATATAATAGGGCATTTCAAATTTATAAATATTTTTTTGATTTTATTATTTTTTTTTTCCATAAAAGATTTAATAAAAAAAAATATTTCAACTAGAAATTTAATGATTAACTTATCGTTAGTTTTTATAGGGGTTCTGCTAATTTTTAATCAACTAATAACTTCTAATCAAACTTATATATTTTCATTTATACCATTTATTGCAGCTTTTCTTCATTTGTATTTAGACAAAAGAAATTTTCAAAACACTTATTTAAAATATTTTATTCTGGCTTTGACTATTTTTTGTGTATTGAAATACCATCATGTCTATAACGAAAAAAGAAAATTTATGGATCTACAAAACGTAGATTTGACTAAAGCTGTGGATGCTAATATTTTGGATCCTCGATTAAAGGGATTAAAATGGATAACACCAAGATATTCGAACGACCCATCGAAAGAAATAAGTTTATTAAAAGAAGCTATTCAAAAAATAAATAAAGATAATAGGAATAAATTAGTAATGACAGAGTACCAATTTTTAACATTAATAATTGAAAAAAATTTATATATTCTTAACAGGTGGTACACACATGATAACATTAGCTATCCATTAGATAATCATAAGTATTTTGCTTTTTATAAAGAACATATAAATAAAATTATTACTGATAACAATATTGCTGTTGCCTACACAGTAGGTGATGTGGATTTTAAAAATTTTAAAATTTATTTAAAAAATATTTGTTTTAATACATTTAAAATTAATGAATTAACATCTATTAACGAATTTATTAATTGCAAATAAAAATTAATAATCTATAAGTTTGAAAAATGAATATTCACGAACACCAGGCAAAAAAAATTTTAAAAGATTATGGTGTACCAGTCTCAAATGGAATAGTAATTCTATCGATTGATCAAATTTCAAAAGAAATATCAAAACTAAAAAGTAAAAAGTTTGTATTAAAAGCGCAAATCCATGCGGGTGGGAGAGGAAAGGCCGGTGGAGTTAAATTAATTAAAAACACAGTTGAATTGGAAAAAGAAGCAAAAAAAATGATGGGAAAAGTGCTTATAACTCATCAAACAGGGCCAGAGGGAAAAGAAGTTAAAAGACTTTATATAGAGGAAGCATCGGAAATTTCAAAAGAATTTTATTTATCATGTCTAATAGATAGAGAAACTTCTAAGATTGCATTTATAAGTAGTTCTGAAGGAGGAATGGAGATAGAAAAAGTTGCAAATGAAAATCCAGAAAAGATAATTACAAAAAAAATTGATTACAAAAATGAAGGACCTAACGACCTCGAAATAGAAGAGGTTATTTCAATATTTAATTTCAATAAAGATCAGAGAAATGTTGCAAGCAGCCTTATCAAATCCCTTTATAAAATAATGATCGAAAAAGACGCAACTCTTATAGAAATAAATCCATTAATTTTAACAAAAACTGGACAATTAATTTGTTTGGATGCAAAAATGAATTTCGACGATAACGCAATTTTTAGGAGGCCTGAGATATTAAAGTTGAGAGATTTAAACGAAGAAGACCCATCAGAAATTGAGGCAAGTAAATATGATCTTGCTTATATTAAACTTAATGGTTCGATAGGATGTATGGTCAATGGTGCTGGATTAGCAATGGCAACAATGGATATAATCAAACTATATGGCAAAGAGCCTGCAAATTTTTTAGATGTGGGTGGAGGAGCGACAAAAGAAAAAGTAGCTGCAGCATTTAAATTAATTTTGCAGGATGAAAATGTAAAAGGCATTTTAATAAATATTTTTGGAGGAATAATGAGATGTGATGTTTTAGCCCAAGGAGTTGTTGATGCTGCAAAAGAAATCAATTTATCGGTACCGTTAGTTGTGAGATTAGCAGGTACAAATTTTAAAGAAGGAAAAGAGATATTAGATAAATCAAGTTTAAAAATTTTATCCGCTTCGGATTTAAATGACGCTGCAAAAAAAATTGTTGAGGTAATTACATAGTGTCAGTATTAGTTGACAAAAATACCCGAGTAATCTGTCAAGGCTTTACCGGTAAACACGGAACGTTTCATTCGGAACAAGCCTTAAAGTATGGCACAAATTTAGTCGGAGGAGTTACTCCCAAGAAAGGTGGACAAAAACATTTAGGTCTACCAGTTTTTAACTCTGTAGAAGATGCCAAAAAAAAAACGCATGCAGATGCAACTATGATATATGTTCCACCAAAATTTGCAGCAGAAGCAATCATTGAAGCAATTGACTCAAAAATAAAACTAATCGTTTGTATCACAGAAGGCATTCCTGTTTTAGATATGCTTAAGGTTAAGCAAACTCTCTGCAAAAGTAATTCAAGATTAATCGGACCTAACTGCCCAGGTATCATTACTCCAGATGAATGTAAAATTGGTATTATGCCAGGGAATATTCATAAAAAAGGTTCTGTCGGGATAGTTTCAAGATCTGGAACTTTAACTTATGAGGCCGTGGCTCAAACTTCTGCAAATGGAATGGGTCAATCTACATGTATAGGTATAGGTGGAGATCCTATTAATGGAACAAATTTCATAGATTGTTTAGAGTTATTCCTTAAAGATGAAGAGACCAAATCAATTGTTATGATAGGAGAAATAGGTGGTTCAGCTGAGGAAGAGGCCTCAGAATTTTTAAAGAAAGAGAAGATAAAAAAACCAATGGTAGGATTCATAGCTGGACTTACTGCTCCACCAGGCAGAAGGATGGGACACGCAGGTGCTATTATTTCAGGAGGTAAAGGAGGCGCTGAAGATAAAATAGAATTAATGAAATCAGCTGGTATTTCCATTTCAAAATCACCTGCAGACATAGGTAAGACACTTTATCAAAAACTTAATGGTTGATTTTTCGCAAATTATGTTAAAATAAGTCTTCTATGTCTTCTTCTAGTAACAATAATTTATATAAAAAAACATCATTTTTAGCAGGTAACAATTCAGAATTTATAAATGAATTTTATGCTGACTTTATTTCTGATCCAAACTCTTTACCTGAAAGTTGGAGAAAATTTTTTGAAGGATTAAGTGACGATGAAAAAATTGTTTATGAAGATTTAAAAGGGCCGAGTTGGTCACCAGAAAAAAAAACTATTGAACTTTCGATACCAACTAAACAAAAACATGTTGATGAAGGTACTACAGAGCTTAATTTAGAAACAGTAAAACAAGCATCTCAGGACTCTGTAAGAGCTATCATGTTAATAAGAGCATATAGAATTAGGGGACATTTAATTGCAAACTTAGATCCATTATCAATTCAAAAAAAAGAAGAGCATTTGGAACTTAAGCCGGAAAGTTATGGATTTAAAAAAACAGACTATGATAGAAAGATTTTTTTAGATGGTGTTCTGGGTCTACAATATGCAAATTTAGATCAAATTTTAAAAATTTTAAAAAAAACATATTGTACGAATATTGGTTATGAATTTATGCATATGGGTGACCCAGATGAGAAAGCTTGGATAAGGAATAGAATAGAAGGGCCAGAAAAAGATATTACATTTACCGAAAATGGGAAAAAAGCAATTCTTAATAAGATGATTCAAGCTGAGGGATTTGAAAAATATCTTCATGTGAAATTTGTCGGAACAAAAAGATTTGGTTTAGATGGAGGTGAGTCATTGATCCCTGCTTTAGAACAAATAATTAAAAGAGGTGGAAATCTAGGAGCAAAAGAAATTAAAATAGGTATGCCTCATAGAGGAAGACTCAACGTTTTAGCTAATGTGATGGGTAAACCTTTTAAAGCTATATTTAGTGAATTTTTTGGAAAAACTGTAAGCTCAAGTAAAGACTTTGAAGGAGATGTAAAATATCATTTAGGTGCATCTTCAAATAGAGAGTTTGATGGAAACTCAGTTCACATAAGTCTAACAGATAATCCTTCACATTTAGAAGCCGTTAACCCAGTTGTACTTGGACAAGTACGAGCTAAACAATTTTTTCATAAGGATAAAAAGAGAAAAAAAGTTATACCTGTGCTGATGCATGGAGATGCTGCGTTTGCTGGACAAGGTATTGTTGCAGAGTGTTTTGCCATGTCTGGTCTTCCAGGTCATAATATTGGAGGCACAATACATATAATTGTTAATAATCAAATAGGTTTTACAACTGCTCCCAGATTTGCGCGGTCTTCTCCATATCCATCAGATGTAGCTAAAACTGCTCAAGCACCAATTTTCCATGTTAATGGAGATGATCCAGAGGCAGTAGTTCATTGTGCAAAAATAGCAACTGAGTACAGACAAAAATTTAATAGAGACGTTGTAATTGATATGGTTTGTTATAGGAGGTTTGGACATAATGAGGGAGACGAGCCGTCATTTACTCAACCAATCATGTATAGAAAAATAAAGACACATCCAACTACTCTATCAATCTATGGAAAAAAATTAAGTCATCAAGGTCTTTCATCTGAGAGTAAAATACAAAGAGAAAAGCTAGATTTTAAAAATTATTTAGAAAAAGAATTTGAATCTTCTAAAAATTACAAATCTGAGTTGAAATGGTTTGATGGTGTTTGGTCAAGATTTAAGCCAGGACTAGGAAAAGATAAAAGAGGTGCAAGCGGCTTTGATAAAAATCAACTCATAAAAATTGGTAAAAAAATTTCTACAATTCCTAGCAATTTTAACGTTCATAAAACTTTAAATAGAATTTTTCAATTAAGATTTGAAATTTTTAACAAGACAAATCAGGTTGACTGGTCTACGGCTGAAAGTTTGGCTTTTGCAACTTTATTAACAGAGGGTTTTTCCGTAAGATTATCGGGACAAGACTCAGGAAGAGGAACTTTTAGCCAAAGACATGCAGTTTTAAGAAATCAAGATAGCCATGAAAGATACATTCCCTTAAACAATATTCAAAAAAATCAAAAAAATTTTGAGATAATAGATAGCTTGTTATCTGAACTTGCAGTTTTGGGGTTTGAGTTTGGATATTCTTTATCTGAACCAGAAACGTTAGTGCTTTGGGAAGCACAATTTGGTGATTTTGCAAACGGTGCGCAAATTATAATTGATCAATTTATAACTTCTGGAGAGTCTAAATGGGGAAGAGCAAGCGGATTAGTTATGTTATTACCACACGGATATGAAGGCCAAGGACCAGAACATTCATCTGCAAGACTTGAAAGATTTTTACAACTTTGCGCAGGTGAAAATATTCAAGTAGTTAATTGTACAACACCATCTAATTATTTTCATGTTTTAAGAAGACAGATGCATAGAGAGTTTAGAAAACCTTTAGTCGTTATGACACCAAAATCACTATTAAGACACAAAAGGTGTATGTCGGATATTTCTGAGTTTTCTATCAAAAGTACTTTTCACAGAGTTTTAGAGGACGACGCATATTCTAAAAAGAATAAATTATTAAGATTAAATAGTGATAATAAAATTAAAAAAGTCGTGATGTGTTCAGGCAAAATCTATTATGATTTAATAGAAGCTCGTGAAAAATTTAAAAATAACAATGTTGTTCTTATTCGATTAGAACAACTTTATCCATTTCCTGCCAAAACTCTTGCCAATATTCTTAAAAGATACAAGAAGGCTAATTTTATATGGTGTCAAGAAGAACCTAAAAATATGGGAGCATGGAATACTGTGAGAAATTATATAGAAAGAACTCTCGAAATGATAAATTCAAGAGTTATTAACGTC
>MDSZ01122750.1_pt1 | contig 12934 bp, 10 predicted proteins | sample 811201 | NCBI WGS metagenome assembly MDSZ01 (sample SAMN05326647, study PRJNA326480) | marine metagenome | isolation source: seawater | place: Indian Ocean: North | collected 2010
CAATTTTTCTATATTTGGCATATAATTATATCCGCCATATGCTCTCATCCTTCCTGCATAGAGCCTATCAGTCGCTATGTACACTATGCTCTCATTCACGTGCTTCTTCACAATTACTTTCTTTTAAGTGGTGCTACTTCCTCAGGCTCTTTTCTGCCATAATAAACATCAACTACATCTTGTGGGTCGCCAATTGCTTTAATCTTACCTTTTTCCAAGAAAATTATTCTATCACATATATCTATCAGTAAATTAAAACTATGAGACGCCATCACTACTGTTGATGCCTCCTCTACCATTTCCATGATTTTTTCTTTTGATTTTTCTTTGAATGTCGGATCTCCGACTCCAAGAACTTCATCAATTAATAAAACATCAGGTCTAAAATAAGCTATCCCAGCCATCCCAAGTCGCGCATTCATTCCCGATGAATAAGTTCTTAGTGGCTCATCAATCCATTCTTCTAGTTCAGCAAATTCTACTAGCTCAGGTATTTTTTGAGTTATTTCTTTTTTCTTAATGCCTAAAATACTCCCAAGTAGCAATATATTCTCTCTTCCAGTTAATCTACTTGAATAACCCATCCCCACTCCTGCTAATAAAAATGGTTTTTCCTTTGAGTAGACTGTACCTTTATTTGGCCTATAAATTCCAGCCATACATTGCAATAGAGTACTTTTTCCTGAACCATTATTACCAATTAAACCTAAAACCTCACCTTTTCGTAACTCAAAATCAATATCTCTCAGTGCAGTAAAAGATCTTCCATTACCGAATATTTTCTTACCTAATGGGCCAAAAAAAGTTCTGAATATCTGTTTTGGTCCAGAATCAGATAATGAGAAAATTAAACTAATATTATCCACTTTGATTGCTATATCTTTCATATGTGCCTAATCACACTCCCTTCAAATTTCTTGAAAACTGATATCCCCATAATTAAAATTAGTATTGATGTAACAAATGCTCTGGCCATTATTATTGCGCCTATAGGAAGAGTCGTACCATCTAGTCCATATCTGAACATAGTAAGAAAAACTGCAACGGGGTTAATGGCTAAGTACATCTCCAACCATTCTTCTGGAATATTGTCTAAAGTCCATAATATTGGAGATAAAAAGAAAAGGAATGTGAGTAAATATTTCATAAATAAACCCACATCTGCATAAGTAGTATGCGCACAGGATAACAAAAAACCCATACCTAGGGCTAAAATACTCAATCCAAATATGGCTGGGAAAACGTATAATTGATTGTAATTAATTTCAAAGCCATAATAATAAAGTAAAGGAAACAGAGGGACTGTTGCAAACATTAGAAAAATCAATTTAGATATCATATTTGAGGTTGCAAAAATCTCACGAGGAAAATAAATTCTTTTTATTAGTCCTTGATTACTAATTAAAGATCGCATCCCGCCTTCCAATGTCTCTCTAAAGAATTGGAATAGAATTATTCCACCAAATAGCCACAAAGGCTGTCGTGCATAACCTCCTCCACGTATTAACACAATTAATGTGTAGTAGACCATACAATGCAGTATCGGACCTAAAAGTGACCATAGATAACCTAGTACTGATCCTCGATATTTTATCCTAAAATCTCTTTTTACAAATTGCATCATCATCTCTTTGCTATGTATGATATTTCTGAAATACTCTATCAGACCGTACTGGAATTTTACCGGAGGATTTAGTACAACATATGATTTTTCAGATTCCCCTTCCATTTGTAAGCCTACTATGTTCATCTATGTTAATTGTAATTTGGAAATTATTTCTGAATCAAGCCTCTCCCAACTAAAACTACCATCATTTTCATAATTCCTACCAAAATGCCCCCCTGAGGAGGTCTTTGAATATATTGGATTTCTTAAACCAAGTTTGTCTATTATTCCCATGGGACGAAAATCAAATACAGATTGTACTTTATTTGTTATTTCTTTATCTGAAATTATTCCAGTGCCCATTGTATTGACATTAATACTAACTGGCTCAGAAACTCCAATAGCATAAGCCACCTGAATCTCACATTTTTTTGCAAGTCCACTGGCTACTACATGTTTAGCTGCCCATCTGGATGCATATGCAGCCGACCTATCCACTTTACTAGGGTCTTTTCCGCTGAATGCGCCCCCGCCATGTCTTCCCATCCCTCCATATGTATCTACAATTATTTTTCTTCCAGTAAGTCCTGCATCTGCATAAGGCCCGCCTTTCACAAATCGACCTGTCCCATTGACAATTATTTTCGTTTTATCAGATAATAATTTAGAAGGGATGACCTTAGAAATTATTTTATCGCCAATCTCAGAATTAATATATTCCCATTCTTTCTTAATGTCTCCATTAAATTTAGTTCCTGCTAAATCATCATGTTGTATTGCAATTACTATGGTATCGATTTTTATTGGCTCACCATCATCTCCATATTCTACAGTTACTTGACTTTTTGAATCTGGTCTTGCCCATTCTAGGACGCCATCCTTCATCGCATTTGTCATTTCTAAAGTTAATCTGTGAGACAATAATATTGGTAGTGGCATATAACTTCCATTGAGCATCTCATATGATTCTGATTCATCTGTTGCAAATCCGAACATAAGTCCTTGATCACCTGCTCCCTGTTCTAAATGTAATCCATGTCCTTCATCTACACCTTGTGCAATTTCTGACGATTGTTGTGTTATTATTATTTTGACTTCGCAAATTTCTTCATCATCAGCATTCATTCCAACTGCATGATTATTGTAACCAATAGATGTTGCTGTTTCTCTTACAATTTTTTCATAATCTAAATGCACATCTGGGGGCAACGTAATCTCCCCTCCAACAATTATGTAACTTTTTTCATCAGTTCCTTTTACCATAGTTTCTATCGCTACTCTGGCATTTTTATCAATTTCAAGGCAAGCATCCAAAATTGAATCAGAAATATTATCACATAATTTATCAGGGTGTCCGGCAGCCACTGACTCTGATGTAAATAGGTATGTCATATCTATCCGTCGAGAGATATATATTTCAAACTATATGCAAACTAATAATTTTAATATAACTCTACAATTGTTATTTGCTGAATACATAAGGTCAAATATACTAGTTGTTACCCAATTGTCATGACAATAGTCCTTGATTCCAATGATTATCAAATTGCCGACATTTCTCTTGCAGAATTTGGTAGAAAAGAAATAGAAATCGCTGAGCATGAAATGCCTGGACTCATAGCCATAAGATCCAAGTATTCCAATAAAAAACCACTCAAAGGAGTGAGAGTAACCGGTTCTCTTCATATGACAATTCAAACCGCAGTTCTGATAGAAACTTTAGTTGAATTAGGAGCTTCAGTTAGATGGGCTAGTTGTAATATTTTTTCAACTCAAGATCATGCAGCCGCTGCTATTGCTGCTTCAGGAACTCCTGTATTCGCATGGAAAGGTGAAACTCTAGAAGAATATTGGGAATGTACTCTGAAAGCAATACAACATCCTGACGGCCAAGGCCCTCAACTTATTGTTGATGATGGAGGTGATGCTACATTATTGATACATAAAGGGTATGAATTAGAACATGGTAGCCAATGGGTTTATTCAAAATCTTCTAATCATGAAGAACAGATAATAAAGGATTTATTAATCAAAGTCTATACAGAAAATAAATCATTTTGGACCAAAGTTTCCCAAGAATGTAGGGGAGTTTCTGAGGAGACAACTACCGGTGTACACAGATTATATCAAATGGTACTAGACAATAGTCTTTTATTCCCCGCTATTAACGTAAACGACTCTGTTACAAAATCAAAATTTGATAATCTATATGGCTGCCGAGAATCACTAGTTGATGCTCTAAAAAGAGCGACAGATGTAATGATAGCTGGTAAAACTGCTGTCGTGTGTGGTTATGGAGATGTAGGAAAAGGGTCTGCTCAAGCTTTGAAATTAATGGGTGCGAAAGTGATTGTTACAGAAGTAGATCCAATATGCGCATTGCAAGCCGCGATGGAAGGATTTAGTGTTCTGACCGTAGAAGATACGCTTGGTAGTGCAGATATCTATGTGACTGCTACTGGAAATCGAGACATTATAACCACAGAACATATGAGAAAAATGAAAGATCAGGCAATAGTTTGCAATATAGGTCATTTCGATAATGAAATTCAAGTAGATGCATTGGATAACCTAACAGACGTCGAGAAGGTAAATATTAAAGATCAAGTCGATAAATATACATTTTCAAATGGCATTAGCATATATCTTTTAGCTTCAGGTCGACTTGTTAATCTAGGATGCGCTACTGGTCACCCAAGTTTTGTTATGTCGAATAGTTTTGCCAATCAAACACTTGCCCAAATAGATCTTTGGAACAATCGTGATAATTATGAAAATAAAGTCTATATCCTCCCAAAATATCTCGATGAAGAAGTTGCACGCTTGCATCTTGAAAAAATTGGTTGTAAATTAACCAATCTTTCCGAAGAACAGGCTGATTACATAAATGTACCAGTAAATGGACCATTCAAAAAAGAAGAATATAGATATTAATTATTTTCTTCTCTTAGAGCCTTATTATCATCCATTATTGCTTGAATAAGATTGTATTTTATTCCCATTTTTTCTAGCTGAAATTTTAAAGCCAAAGCATCCTTTGGCAAACATTCTCCACCAAACCCTCTATTTCCTTCCTTAGGAGAATTAAGATGAGAAGGGCCAATCATTTGTTCTTGGTCTGTAGTTATAATTTCTTTAACATCCCCCCACTCTTCTCCTAGATTTTTTGCCAAATCATGGAATTGGTTAGCAAATATCACTTTCATTGCATAGAAAGAATTTTTTGCATACTTGACAAGTTCAGCCTGTGTCGGGGTGACATGGAAAAATTGTTTTTTTCTCATAACTCCTGCTTCTAAATGTTGATTAAAGACTTCTTTAGCCAATTCTTCATCATCTGTCCCAACAACTATTAAATCTTGATTTTTAAAGTCATTTTCAGAAGTAGCTGAGCGAAGGAATTCAGGAGAACATCCTATAATTAACCTTGGATATTTTTTTTGTAAATATTTTGTAGTTCCTGGTATTACAGTACTTTTGATTATTATCCTTTGACCATCAGGTATCTGATCTAATATAGATTCTATTATGCTTATATCACATTCACCAGTATCCGGATTACTAGGAGTAGGGACTGCAATGTAAGAGAAGTCAGTGTTATCCGTAACATTTCGTAATTCTGTTCCTAATTTAGGATCATGTAAAAAAATTTCATGAGTATTTTCAAAACCATTTTTTATGGCTTTTCCTACTACTCCTACTCCGATAATGCCAATTTTCATCAAATCTCAGAGTACCCTAAAGAGGCACATGCTTTGACTTCTTTGTATATGACTAATTATTTTCTGTAAGCCTATTCAATATTTTTAATAAACCTCTCAAAGTTACTTCACTAATTCCAGAAGCCTTACAAACTTCATTCTGCGTTCTTTTAGAGGAGCTTTTTTGTGAAGCCTTATACAATATGACACCGGCAATTCCAGATGGTTTTTTCCCTTGCCATTCTAAATCATCTTTTACTGTACTCCAGATTTCTCTTGCTATGCCCAACACATATGGAGGTAGATTCAAATCAGAATGAAACTTTTCTAGGTATTCTTCTGGGCCTGTGATATGATGAGTGCCTAAATTTCTAGCAACTAGTCTTATGGTACGCTTCAGTTCCTTCTGTCCTATGTCGGATTCCATGTCGAAAGCTTTTGTTATTTGTTCTAATTGCCTTGGAATTTTTGCTTCTCTGGCTGCAATGTATACACAAGCAGCAGTGACGCCTCTTATGCTTCTCCCGGTTACTAAACCTCTGTCTACAGAATGCCTATACAGGGACGCAGCTTCTTGCTCAATTTGTGGCGGTAAATCTCCTCTATCTCTAATGAATTGCATTGCAGTTGCTAAATTTCTAGCCCTAGAGTCCCTAGTTTTACTACGTTGATCTAATATTTGCCTTCTACGCCACTCTTTCAGACCTTTACTATTCATTCCGTGCCTTCTTGCTGCACCGGATGTTAAATCCGATCTCCTGATTTCTGTGGATAGTCCTTTATCAGAAAGTGTTAGTGTAGTGGGTGCACCCACTCTACTCCTATCTTCACCCCCTGAATGATTTACCCATTCTGCACCTGGGTCAATCATATTCTGTTCTGCAACATAACCACATTCAGAACAAATTATTTCTCCTCTAGAATTATCAGTATCCCATGACACTACTCCACAAATCTTACAACTCCCACTCATAGATTCAGTATTTCTGACCATTGAAGGCCTTGGTGTAGGAGATATCGCATTTCGCTTTTTACTATATTTTTTAGCCTTGCTAGATGGATTGATATTTTTAGCAGTCTCTTCTTTCATCTTATCAACTCCTAGTTGTATAGTGAATAGCATAGTATATAAATCCTTTTTTTTTATGTTTATACTTCTATCCGTTTTGTTTTTCCATTATAGCACATGGCGTGTAATATGTCCGATACCAGTCCGGTAAGAACCGCTCTTTACCATTCACATCTAGAAAGTAATGCAAAAATAATCGATTTTCATGGTTTTGAATTACCAATTTGGTATTCTTCAATACAGGAAGAGCATTTAGCAACAAGATCAAATGCAGGTTTATTCGATGTCTCTCATATGGGGTTTTTTCGCTTCCTAGGAGATGATGTTTCTTCATGGCTCAGTTCTCTTGCTACACAAGAATTTAGCAAGTTTAAACCTGGTAGTTGTGGTTATACGCATTTTTTAGATGATAATGGCCATATAATTGATGACATGATTTTTGCAATAGTTTCGGATTCTGAAATTTTAGGCGTCCCAAATGCATCCATGATTTCAACAATGTTAACTTGGTTTTCTAAAAATCTACCAGCCGACAAATCTATTATTATTGAAGATAAATCTAAGGAAACCAGTATTATTGCTTTACAAGGACCTGCTTCTAAAGACATATTGACTTCTGTTCTCGGCGCTGAAAATGCCGTTAATAAATTCAAATGTCAAAGTATTAAAGAAAATGATTTGGGAATAATAGGTTGGATTCAAGGAACAGGATATACTGGAGAATCAGGAGTTGAAATCTTCGTCCCCAATGAGCAAGCACCTTTACTATGGAAAACCATTCTTAATTGTAAAGAATTAGGAATAGTTCCAGTCGGTTTAGGTGCAAGAGATACATTGAGACTAGAAAAAGGATATCTTTTATCCGGACAAGATTTCCTATGGCCAGGACTTGGAATAAGTCCTGATAATGATTTTCCAGAGAATTTCCTTTCAAGAAATACTGCAGAAACTAATGTCCCCTTCGGTCTCGATTTAAATCATGATTTCATAGGTAAAAATTTTGTCGAAAAATCTCTCTCATTGAATAAAAAATGGTTTGGATTGGTTTGTCAGGATAGAGGGCCCTCTCCTCGTCCAGGTCATGCAATTTTCTTAGAAGAGAATACTGATGAAACCATTGGATATGTTACTAGTGGCGGACCTTCTCCAAGTTTGAATCGGAAAGGTATCGCTATGGCCTATATCGATAATGTTCAACTAGATCAAGAAGTTTGGATACAAGTTAGTCCAAGAAAAAGAATCAGAGCCATAGTTTCTATTACTCCTTTTGTATAATTAATTATGCCTGCACAAAACCTATGTCTGAACCCTCTTTGCATCAGTACGATATCATGGCGTTAGATGACAAGTTTGTATCCTTAGCACTCAAAAATCTTCAAGATGTACTGGCTAGAAGTGGAATTTCTCCAGAAGCACTTTTTACAAAATATGATTTTGATGGTGATGGCTTTCTTTCTTATGAGGAATTCTCTAGCTCCCTTTCTAGTATCACGGGTCAAAGAGCACCTAGGGCTGCTTTAGAAGCCATATTTAATGCAATTGACGTAGATAAAAGTGGAGGACTGGATTTAAGGGAAATAATCTCATCTTTTGGAGGTCAAAATCCTCCGTCAAATATTCAAATTTCACCCGGCGGTTCTCTAGAAATAACTGATCATGCTAATAATGAATATAATGGAACATATTTTTTACAAGATAATCAAATTAATGGCCAGCCCTGGTTCAAAAATACAAAAAATCCTTCATCACCTAAAATATTATATTTTTATAATGCGAATTCAGGCGGGGCTCCTTCTTGGAGTCTTGATGATAGACTTCAGGACGGTAGTAAAGATTTGTACAGGGGTGGATGGACACGTGCAATGATGAATGGTGAACTACCTCTTGGAACTAGGAGATGGGTTGGAATTGGGAAGGTTACTATTTCATTTCCTAATCTTCCTGATAATTCAGAAAAAATAATTAATTCAGAAGAAAAAGTTGGTGCTGCCAGTATTAATAATAATGAAACCAAGCCAGCCAATGATGATGATTGGTACAACTCTATAAATGGAAAGCAACAATTGGAATACTTAAGAGATAATAATACTAAACCATCAAACATGGAAGATTTGATATCCGAATTAGATATGATTAAGGATGCATTAGTCAAGGGAGTAAATGATGACTCAATATCTGTTAAAGAAGGTAGGATTTATGCCGATTCTGTTTTTGAAAATAAATTAACAAATATTCCTGCCCCTTTGAGACCTATAGCAAGATCTGCCTGGGACTCTCAAGCAGATTCAATTGAAGCGACTTTATTAGCTTCAGCAGGGATAGCTACAGTGGGTGCATCTGTTATCGCAGCTAGTGCATTAATCGAGGGCGAAAAAGATCAAAAATTACAAGTCTCAGAAAATACGACGGATGAAATAGATGTTATCGATACACCTGTAGAGGATATTGAAAATTATTCTGAACCCCAATCTTCTCGAGAAGAAATAGGAAAATCTTCAGAGAATATCTCATCCGAAGAAATTATTATCACAGAAGAATCTGAAGAGAAATTGACTAATTTCACCATTGACGAAGTGGTAGCAGACTTCTCTAAAGCTCGATTTTCTCAAGAAAAGAAGGTAGTTGAGGAAAAATATGAGGGAGAAAAACTAACCTTAGATATTAAGGTCAATAATGTACAGAGAACATTTGGTATGAATTTACAAGAAAGATACAAGGGCGGAAATACACTTCTTGCAAAATCTGGAAATTATGACCTAGAGATATTATTGCCCAATTCTCCTGAATATGCTGATTACAGTCAAAATAATGAATATAATATTACCACTAGTATTTCTACATGGAATGGCATAAGAAATCGTTTAGTTCTTCTGGTTTAGTTATTAAGTACACTAAAAGCTTCATCTATCATTTGTTCAATATTTGTCTGAGGTCTAAATCCAAATCTATCTTCCATGTCTCTGCCATCGACAACACCAAACACTTCTCCTTCAGTTTCTCCTCCGGTAAGGACATCACAATTTACTTTCATGCGATATAAATCTGCCAAATCATTCATCATTATTCCATGGCCGGATCCAATTGCCATGCTTTCCCTAGTTGGAGGAGGGTTTCTTATTGTGGCATCAATGACTCTCAATAGGTCATGTATGTGTATCAAGTCTTTTACTAGTGTTCCATCACCAGGAACTGTAACTCCAAAACCAATATTACAATCTTCAGCCCATCTGTGGAGTATGCCATTGCCTGGCGGTCCATTCAAAGGTATTCCTTGAACATTTGAAACTCTCAAAATACTCACTGGACGTTCCGCTTGTGCTCTCTCCATTGCAGTTTCTTCCATCCATAATTGCCCTCCAGCCGCAGCATCTTGAGGATCAAGGCTGGAATTCCAATCATAGAATGGATGTTGTCCATATGCAGGATCCCATTTAGGATAAACTCTCAAAGTCCCAAGAATGATCATATGCAACCCGCCATGCCTATCTACGGCATCGAGAATAGGCCTAGCTTCTTCTCTCATCGCTCTGTAGGCAACATCATCATCTCTATCCGTACCTAATGTTGACCATGAATTAATGTGTATCAGTACACTACAAGGTGTAAGCATTGCATCCAATGCTGTTTGATCATTTAATATTTCATTTGGAATTACTACTGCTGCTGGACCTAACATTTCGATAATGTATGGTGCGATAAAAGAGTCCGACCACGTAATTGCAATCTTCATTGTACCTTGGACAGAGTTCAAGGTAATTAATAATGTGTATAAAATTAATGAGATGCTTCATGCGAATTATTCAAACACCTTACTACTGTCAAAGAATCATAATAGGTGGTCGCGACTATGGATCAGATGCCAAATTTAGGTCGAGAAAAGGAAATGCTTGATGTTTTAGGGTTAAATTCTATGGACGATTTATTCAACAATATTCCTGATGAGATCCGCAGGAAAGAGCCCTTGCCATTACCTGCTCCTCAATCCGAAGAAGAAATATGGTCAGATGCATTAAAATTACTTGGAACTAATGTAACATTAGATGATAAATCCAACTTTCTTTCCGCCGGACTTGTTAGGAATTTCGTCCCAACTGCTGTTGCTATGTTGGCGACAAGAGGAGAGTTTCTCACTTCATACACTCCTTATCAACCTGAAGTAAGCCAAGGAATGCTCCAGGCAATGTGGGAATTTCAAACTTTAATCAGTGAATTAGTTGATTTACCCGTTGCTAACGTTTCTATGTATGATGCTTCAACTGCCGCCGCAGAGGCAATCACATGTGCAGTTAGAGTGCATAACAAAGCCGCAACACAAAAAGATACTGTTTATGTTTCCGAATTTATTCCTCCGCACCGTCTAGCTGTAATAAGAAACTATACACAAGGTAGTGGAATAGAAATAAAATATCTCAAACATTTGCCTGATGGACATATTGACCCCTCTTCAGTTAGAGATTCTGAAGGTTGTTGTGCTATTTATGTTGAACAACCAAATTGTTTTGGTGTATTAGACCCTAACTTAGTAGACATAAAAGAAGTAGTTGGAAAAGATACTGCATTAATCGTTGGAGTAGATTCTGTTTCTCTAGGCATAATTGAACCTCCTGGTAGTTGGGGTGCAGATATTGTAGTCGGTGAAGGACAACCCTTTGGAATAGGGCCAACAGCCGGTGGACCAATCTATGGAATTTTTGCATGCGGTACTAAATATACTAGACAGATGCCAGGTAGAATTGTCGGTTTGACAAAAGATACTGATGAAAAAAGAGCTTTTACCCTCACTCTTTCCACACGTGAACAACACATAAGGAGGCATAGGGCGACCTCTAATATATGTTCAAATGAAACTCTTATTGCATTAATGGGGGCAATTCACATGTCTTTACTGGGTCCGGAAGGACTCGAAAGACTGGCACTGAGAGTAGCAGCAAATACTGAATTAACAAAGGCATCAGTTTCTTCTATAGAGGGAATAGAGTTGGTAGATACTAAATCATCTAATTTTAGAGAATTTAGAATTAAACTACCTGATAAAGCCTCATCTGCTTTATCATTTTTAGATGATCACGGAGTAATTGCAGGTCTTGATTTAGGAATCTGGTGGGATTCACTTGACTGCTACTTACTAATTGGTGTAGATGAGAGGACTTCAAAGTCAGACATACAGAAACTTCACGACGGTCTTTCACTATGGTTAGAGGAGGTTCTTAAATGAGTGATCTCTTTTCTTTCAAGGGCGCCAAAGGAGCAGGATGGTCTCAACCAGAACCTTCTCTAGATAATGAGTACTTAATGAATTCAATACCTGAACAACTCAGAAGAAAATCGCTACCTAATTGGCCAAGAGCTAGTGAGCCCGAGATAGTCAGGCATTACACTTGGTTATCACACCGTAATTTTGGTATCGATAACGGTTTCTATCCACTAGGATCTTGTACTATGAAACACAATCCAAGGGTGAATGAAAAAATAGTTCAATTACCCGGAATGGATAGAATTCATCCTCTTCAACCCGAACATCATGTTCAAGGCCTACTTGCTATTTATTTTGAAATGCAAGAAATGCTTGCAACATGCTCTGGAATGGATCAAGTTACTCTTCAGCCTGTCGCTGGTGCACAAGGTGAATTTACAGCAATGCGTTGTATACAAGAGTATCACAAAAGCATTGGACAACAACATCGCTCGAAAGTAATAGTGCCTGACTCAGCCCATGGTACTAATCCCGCTTCAGCCTCTATGTGTGGTTATGAGATTATAGAAATTCCTAGTGGTTCAGATGGATGTTTGGATTTAGATGCTTTAAAATCTGCAGTTGGTGATGATACAGCGGCCATGATGATTACTAATCCTTCGACGCTAGGAATTTTCGAACACCAAATTGCCGAGGCTGCAAAGATAGTTCACTCAGCAGGTGGTCAGATGTATTATGATGGGGCTAATTTCAATGCAATAATTGGTAAAACTGATCCGGGCAGAATGGGTTTTGATGCAGTACATTATAATCTTCACAAAACATTCAGTCAACCACATGGAGGAGGGGGGCCTGGTAGTGGCCCAATAGGTGTGAAACAACATCTTAGACAATTTCTACCTACTCCATTGGCTGGAAGAAGAGAAATTGACGATTCAGACAGAGGAGGTGTTGGAGACGGGTATTGGTATTTTTGGGAAGATGTTGGTAAAGATAGCATCGGTAAAGTACAACAATGGAATGGCAATGCTGGAGCTGTTGTAAGATCTTGGGCATTTTACAGAAGATACGGCAGAGAATTAGAAAAGATGAGTGAACATGCTGTACTCAATTCTAATTATCTCAGGTATAAGATAATGAATCCAGACAAAGAAGTAATCGAAAAAATACATGCTATGCCTGTTGATGGCGCTGCCTCTAAATTAGTAATGCATGAATTCACTCTTTCAATGTCACCATTAAAGAACCTAAATGGAGTCACAGGTAAAGATGTTGCCAAGCGATTATTAGACTATGGAGTGATGGCTCCTACATTGTATTTTCCGATGATAGTTCCAGAATGTCTTATGATTGAGCCAACTGAA
>MDSZ01100249.1_pt1 | contig 12933 bp, 9 predicted proteins | sample 811201 | NCBI WGS metagenome assembly MDSZ01 (sample SAMN05326647, study PRJNA326480) | marine metagenome | isolation source: seawater | place: Indian Ocean: North | collected 2010
AATGCCAAGCCTCCGAGCCTTGTCGGCGAGGTTTTCCTGGATGCCGGTGCCAGGGAAGACCATGACTCCGATCGGCGGCACGCCAAGCATCTGGTCGTTTCGCTTGAAGGGCGCGGCGCGCCCGTGCTTGGTCCAATCCGGCGCGAAGCCGATCTGTGTGACGTTGCGGTGATCGGCCCAGCGGGCGGCGATCCTCTCGGCGCCCTTTGGCGATTTGCCGTGCATCAGCACCATGTCCGGGTGCTTGGCATGCACTTGATCGAGCTTGTCCCAGATCAGCTTGTGATCGTTGTAGTCGGCTCCTCCGGAGACGGCGACCTTCGGACCGGCGGGCAACAGCACTTCGCGATTGACGCGTTTGCGCTCCGCGATGAAGTCCCGGCTGTCGATCATTGCCGAAGTCAGCGCACGGTGGTTCACCTGCGAGCCGGAGCGCGGCGACCAAGGGGAGCCGGTGAGGCGCAGATAATGCTCGGCGGCGTTGTCGCGGAAGACCTCCAGGCTGTCGCGGCGTTCGACGAGGCCTTGCCCGGTTTCGATGAGGCGTTCGAGCTCGACGGCCTTGATTTCGGAGCCATCCTGTTCGCACTGTCCGCGCTTTTGGGCCTGTTCATTGTCGTCGAGCTTGCGTTCGAGTCGACCGGCCGCACGGTGGAACATGTTGACGGTCGACCAGAGCAGATCGTCGAGTTCGCAGTCGAGGGCGGTTTCCGCCATGGTGGCGATCAGGGCATCGAAGATATCGGACACGGCGCCGGCGATGACGTTGTCCTCAGGAGCGAGGCGGGGGTCGTGACCTTGGCCGTCGTGACGGTAGCCATGGAGTTCCAGCTCGTTCAGTGCGTGCTCGGTCGGCGAGGATTCCTGATGGGGTTCGAAGGTGTCGTCGTCGAATGTCATTGGAAGGCTCCCTTTGTCGGTTGGCCGCGCCCGCCGCGGCCTTCATGGGCAGACAAGACGGCGGGCGATCCGGGCTTGCATCCTTGAGCGGGAGCGGAAGGACCGGAGCGTCAGCGGAGGATGGCGGAGGCCGGCGATTTTGCTTCGCGATGGAAAGGCCCGCAGGGCCGCCGGAAAATCGTTGGCCGCAGCCATTGCCGGACCGGGCCGCCTGCTGTTCGGTCGCCCTCTGAGAAGGCCGGGGTGCGGCCCTCTCCGGCATCCACGGTGAGCCGCTGACGAGGGCTTCGAACTCACCGCCATGGCCCACACCGCTGCCCCGTTCAGGCGGACAGAACGGGCTCCATGAACCTGGCGACATCCTGCGGTGCGAGCTGGACCCGGATCGAGGCCCGGAATGCATCGATGCCACGCAAACGCAAATCGTCGTTGAGATCGCCCAGCGTCGGCGAGAGTGGCAGTGCTTCAATGCCGAGCGCATCTGCCCGTTCGACGAGCGTGTTCCTTGCGCCGTCGCCCGCCGGATCGTCGTCGTGCACGACGTAGAGCCGGCGCAGCGTGTCCGGGAACAGGATAGCAGCGAGATGCGCTGCCGACAGAGTGGCTGCCATTGGCATCTCTGGCAATACGCATCGCAGCGACAGCATGGTCTCGATGCCTTCGCCCGCCGCCATGACCTCGCCCGCCACACCAAAGCGCACCGCATGGCCGAGCAGGTGGCCCATCGCCCGTCGCGGCGTCTCGATCGGGGCCTTGCCGAGTGTCGCCTCGCTGAACCCGTCCGGATCGAGCCAGGTCCGGTGGGCACCAGTCTGGCGACCGGCGAGGTCGGTGACCGATGCGATCAGGGCGGGCCAGGTCTCCGTCGGGCTGTGCTCGTCGGGTTTGTAATAGCAGCGCGGATGAAACCGCAGTGATCCGGTTCCGTGCAAAGCCGTAATGCCGCGACTACGGAAATACGATTCCGCGAGCGTGCCTTCGATCGGCCGCGCCATCGAGAACAACCGTTTGGCCGCGAATGGTGAGCCCGCTGGCGCGGGCGATTTGCGTCCGGTCGATGATGCCGGCTTCGGCTCGGGATGCGGCAGGCTGAGGAACCGCCGTGCCTCGTCGGCGATGTCCCTGAACTCCGTCAGACCGCAGCTTTCGCGGATGACGTCGAGGAGATCACCGTGTTCTCCCGTCGCAGCATCGGTCCATTTGCCAGCGGCTCCCTTGCCGGATTCGGGGCCGGTCAGGCGCAGGAACATCGAGCGACCCGGCGTGTTGCGCACGTCTCCCACGATCCAATACCGGCCGGATTTGTGCCCGCATGGCAGATATTCCCGGCACACGCCCTCCGCGTCACGGGCGAGCCGTGCCGCGAGATCGCTCGCTGACTCCGCCATATCCTGCCTCCTTCAAAGAAAAAGACCCGCGTCGCCGCGGGCCAGTTTGCCGGTTCGGATACTGCTCTATCCGGCGGCGCCACATGAGATGTCGCTTCGGCTTCGTCATTGTCGTCCGGGATGTCGTCGGTGCCCATGGCCGTTTTGCCGCCCTCGGTGGCCGTTTCCGCGTCCTTTCGACTTCCTGCCCTTCACGGAAATCGCCTCTTTCCTCTCTTTCTCGGGGGCGCGCTGACGCCTTCCTGTGCCAGGCTGCCTTTTCCGGAAATCGCATGCCGACGACACGAGCACTGAAGCAGTCAGATTTCACCTCGTTCGCGCAGGCTGACCTCCCGACCGACACCAGCGATGATATGGTCATGGAGGGTCAGACCCATAACCTTGCAACCGTTCTGGATTTCCTTCGTCATGGCTATGTCGGATGACGATGGTTCAGGATCGCCGGAAGGATGATTGTGAACGACGATCAACGCAGTCGCGTTCAGACCCAGAGCCCGCCTCAATACCTCCCGGGGATAGACCGGAACGTGGTCGACCGTGCCAACGGAGAGGCACTCATCCGAGATGAGACGGTTCTTCCGGTCGAGATAGAGAACATGAAATCGCTCCACTTCGCCGCGGATGGTGAGTGCGCAGTAATCCAGTACTGCTTGCCAGGATGACAGGACAGGGTTCTGGTTGAGGTGGCGAAGCAGGATCTGGCGCGCCTCATGGATGACGACCTGCTCCTGAGCCGAGAGTGGCGCCGACTGAGGCTCCGCGAGGTGCGTTTCTTGATGCCGTGTCATGTTCAAGTCTCCGGACGGACGGCTGGCCCCGTGCCAATGCCTTCAACCCGTCACGAAGTGAAGCGCCGCCCTCGTCCTGTGAGAGAGCAGCGCAGAATCGCAGGATCGGTTGACTGGAGATCGGATTTCCGGGGTGACGGGCAGACAATTGCGCAAATCGTTGGTCAGGAGAATCCTGCCGACCGACAGGGGTCGTAGGACCGTTCCTTGCCGTCCTGCCGTTCGTCTTCGGGCAGGAAGGCGAGCAGCCAGTCGGCGGCCTTGCTGGCCTGACTGGCCGCGCGGACGATGGCGCGATTGTCTTGGCGCAGGATATCAAGCCACGAGCCGATGTAATCCGCGTGCCGGACTGTGGGCGTGATGCCGAGCGAGGCGCAGCAGAAGGCGGCGTTGATCTCGGCGATGAGCTCCTCGAAGGCGTATTTCTTCGAGCCGAACGAACCGGCCATATCGCGGTTCAACCGGGACGGATGCCCGGTGGCGTGTCCGAGTTCGTGCAGCGCGGTGCGATGCCAGTTGATCGGCTCGAAATAGGCCTGTGGCGGCGGCACCTGCACATAGTCATGTGTAGGCACGTAGAAAGCCCGGTTACCGCCAATGCGGAAATCGATCTCCGTCGCCGCAATCAGCGCTTCGACGCACGGTTCGACAAGGCCTGTCGGCACCGGCAGGGCAGCAGCGGCGAATTCCTCTGGCAGGTTCTCGCACTGATCGGTGTTGAAGACCGTGAAGCGCTTCAGGAAGGGGATCTCCTGGGCGTCCTCGCCGGTCTCTCGGGCACGGCGCTTCTCGTCCTCCGGCACAAAGCGGCCGGCATGGACGATGGTGGTGCCGCGTTCGCCCTTGCGGACGTTGCCGCCCAGCGACAGCGCCTGGCGGAAGGTAAGCCAGCTCTGGCCGGAAAAACCGCGTTCGATCAAAGTGCCCCAGAGCAGCAGGATGTTGATGCCTGAATACTGACGATCGGTTAAGGCGTTCTTCGGAAGGCCAAGGGGCGCTTTCGCGGCCGACGTTCCCCAGGGCTGAACCCAGGGCAGGTGGCCGGCCTCCAGCTCTGCGATGATCCTGTCGGTGATTTCGGAATAGAGGTTTGTCCGGTCGCGCCGGGCACCGGTTTTGCGGTCGTGTCTGGACATCGCGGGTCTCCGCGACGGGCGCCGGAAGCCTCTCCTCCGGTCCTTATCCCGTCACGGCAAACCTGTCCGCACTCTCACTCTCTAGGGGCGTTGCGGGTGAAACCCCGCTCGGAGGGGCCGGTCCGGACTGAAGGTCCGTCCGCAGGGGAAGGCATTCCCTCCTGGATGCTGGAACGGAAAAGCGCAGAACCGGCATTGCAGAACGACGGAAAGGCGTCCGTGTAATCGTTCTCGATTGCTCCGTTACTTCGGTGGTGAATCATCGGTGGATCGGAGATGGTCCATGCGGCCTTGCAGCATGTCCTTGATTTCGGAATAGGTGCCGTCGTTCTGCTTCATGTAGATGTGAACGGCCTTGTGGCAGTTCGGGCAAAGGAGCGCCAGGTCATCGGGCCTCGCCTCATATGCGGAGGTGAAGGTCGATATCGGTACCTTGTGATGGGCCTCGATGTAGCTGACGCCGTAGCGGGTAGCGAAATCCTCGCCACATATGTCGCATGTCGAGGAGGATGCGGTCTTCAGGAAGTCGATCAGGCTTCTGCTTCTTTCAGCAAGGAGGTGGGTGACATACCGGCGTCCACCTTCGCGAAACGTGATTTCATCCTGTGCCGTTGCCACGGTCGTGGGCAGGCCCTGACGTTCCAGGACCACATAGAGGTCCGCAATTTCGGTCACACCGAAGGGCCCTTCGTATACCCATTCTGTCTTCTGCTCCGTGAAGAGCAGAATGGGGTACGAATACTGCGGTTGAGCGATCAGAACCCGGTTCGCCAATTCGTTATGTGAAACAACGGAATTCCGTGCCTTGAATGAGTAGCGATACGCATTGCGGCCCTGGTCTGCCCACCCGTCATGTTCATAGGAACCGGGTCGGGCCTTTATGATGACGCCGTGAACATTTGGTGGTGCGCCGATCCAGTTGATGCCCTGCTGCGGCGTGTTGGCAATCGAGAATTCCGGGCCGCCCCAGAATCGAGATTCTTCGATCTTCGAAAACTGTATCAGGTCGAAGAGATTTCTTTTTGTAACGGTATCCCCGATGGAAATCGTGAAAATGTCTTGCGGTCGTTGCAGGTTCATGTCGGGCCTCCGCTTGCAAGCCTAGGCCAATTCCCGGTTGTCCGAAATCTCCTGCATGAGATTCCCGCAGGTTCGTCAGCTCCCGGGGGCTTCGTTGTAACGATGTACCGTTCGATCGACTGGTGGAGAGTGGGTCCATGCGTTACATAACCTGGGTGTCAAGTGAAATAGACCCAGGAATTGTCACGTGCGATTGTGTTACAAAACCTGGGTGAGAATCAAATTGGACCCAGGATATGTAACGGCATGACGCAGGCAGGACGAACCCAGCGTGAGCAACTGTCGGCTCTTCTCCGCTCACAGCCGATCGTGCGCGCGTACGAACTCCGCAAGGTGGGAATCGCCGGTCAGACGATCAAGCGCGCAGTCGATGACGGCGAGCTTGTTCGCATCTCCCGTGGTCTCTACCAGCGCGCCGACACCGATGTGGACACGGAACAGGCACTGGCCGAAGCAGCGAAACTGGTACCGAAAGGGGTCATCGCGATGGTCTCGGCACTTGCCTTCCACGGGCTGACCGATCAGATGCCTCGGAAGGTCTGGGTTGCCATCAGCACGAAGGACTGGGCGCCGGCGCCCACCTATCCCCCGATCCGCATCGTCGAATTTCGCGACAAGTACATGCAGCAGGGAATTGAGCATCACCGGATATCAGGCGTCGACGTGCCCGTGTTTTCGGTAACAAAGACGCTTGCTGACATCTTTCGCAACAGCAGGCTGGTCGACCGCTCGGTCGCCGTGGAGGGGCTTCGCGCGGCACTTGAACAGCGCAAGGCCACGCCCGGTGCGATCGCAGAGGCGGCAATGGGGGCAGGGGCCTGGCGGATCATGCGACCCTATCTCGAGGCCTTGACGTCGAATGGGTAGAACGCCTCCTGCAAATCAGGCCGCATCGATCAAGCAAAGGCTGCTGAACCTCGCACGCAGGGAGGGGCGCGTCTACGAAGTCGTGCTCGTCCGTTACGCACTCGAGCGACTGCTCTATCGCCTTTCGATATCGGATCACAACGACCGTTTCGTCCTGAAGGGAGGCATGCTCTTGACGCTTTGGATCGAGGGCGGCAACCGCGAGACGCGGGATGCTGACTTTCTCGGGTTTGGAGACGCCAGCACAGACAGCCTCAAGGCCACGTTTGCAGAAGTCATGGCCATGGATGCGAACGATGGCCTCGTCTTCGATGCCGACGCGCTGACGGCAATGACGATCCGGGAAGACATGGAGTACGAGGGCGTGCGTCTGCGGACAACGGCCTTTCTGGAGAAGTCGCGCATTCCGGTCACGATCGATGTCGGGTTTGGAGACGCGATTGCCGCCGGCGCACAGCCCTTTGTCTATCCATCACTGCTGGGTATGGAAACCCCGAGAATACGGGCTTATCCGCCTGCAACGGTCGTTGCAGAGAAATTCCAGGCGATGGTTGCACTTGGCGTCGCCAACGGACGCATGAAGGATTACTTCGATCTGTGGGCGATCGCGAAGGGCGTTCCCGTGTCCGACGGTGAACTTGATGCCGCGATACGAGCCACCTTCGAACGAAGAGGAACTGCCATTCCCACTGAACGACCACCGGGTCTTTCGACTGCTCTGTCGGAAGATGACGTCAAGCAACGACAGTGGCGAGCCTATGCACAATCGATCGATCTTCCGGACCTGTCGCTGGAGGAAGTTGTCGATGCGGCCTGGGCTCTGGTTGGGCCAGCATGCTTGCGAACAGCTTCATCCGATGATGAATGATCCCAGGTGCATCTGACATTTGTCCTGCGCTCTCGCGACGCTGAAACGGCAGAGGCAACGTGAAATCCGACGGAACGGGCCGACATGACTGGGAAGAACAATGAGGAAGAGAGGGCACTGGCGCATCTCCGTCAGGGGCTGCAGGATCAGCGGTCCTACCTGTCCGGCTACGAGCAGCCTTCGGAGGCGCGTGCATTCGAGACACTGAGGGCGCTTGATGATCTGTTTTTTCGCGACCTCATGGAGCCGAGGAGGGTGGTGGAGGAAAACGAACGCCGATTTCGTTCTCTGTCGACCTGGGGCGTGAACCAAGCGCTTCGCAGAATCGTGCCGCGAAGGCTGACGTCAGGGGACTTCAGGGAATTTCCTTCGACGACGACCATCCAGGCCCAGGCTGATGATTTCATTTTCAATTGCGCTGCACTCGAGCTGGGCGAACGATACGAGGGCTGGCTGCGAGAAGGAATCCTGTCCGGCGAGGTTCGCTGTCATCCGAAGCCCGACGGGGAGGGCACGTTGGAAGTTCTCGTACTGCGACCGGCGCTGTCTTCCTACTCGGACGAGGAAATCGGACTGAGTGGACTGAACTGGTCGAGCAGGCGAATTGCTGCCAAGGACAGAGGACGGGAGCGTCAACTCGAGCAGCGCCATCGAAGGATGTCTCGCGACCTCGGGCAGCGAGTGGAGCTCGTCGGCGGCTGGCGTGTATCCTGTTCAACTACACCAGAGATCGACAGCTACTTCATGGATTGGGCACGCCTTTACCTGCGCCGAATCCACTCTCAGGAGCTGATTGCTCCTGACGACATGATAGGCGGTCGGCCGTTCTCGCGATACCTTGAGGTGTTGACGGCTCTCTCCGCTCGATCCCAGAAGCACATAGCCAATGCCGCAATTCTGCGTGCACGCCACCCGCATGTTCATATCCGGAACCTGCTGACCTCCCACATCGGCCGTGAGGCCTTTGTCAGCGCGCTCGCAGAATTTCTGGATGCGGATACGGAGGAGATCGAGGCGATCCTCAAGTCAATGACCCTGTCGTCCGAGAACCTGGACACGCATACGAGCGGAAGCGCGACGGCCTGGGCACCGATTGTTCAGGCATCGGCAGGAACGATGCTCCTTCCGAACTATGGTCTGGACATCAACCCGTTTCTGTTCCTCATGGCGGACTTGCGAGTTCGTCATGAACGGGACTGGTTCCGAATTGCCAATGATCGTGAAGGTCGCTGGATCGAGGAGATCTGCCGATTGTTTGATGGTCCGAGGTGGCAGACACATGGTCGCAATCTGAAGCTTCGGTCCAACGGAAGAGTCGAAACGGATATCGATTTTGCCATCCTCGATCAAAAGACAAATGAACTCGCCCTGTTCCAGATGAAATGGCAGCATCCGACAGGATTTGACAATCGCGCCAGGCGGAGTGCCGGCAAGAACTTCATCGAGGAAAGCAATCGGTGGATTGAAACGGTGAATTCCTGGCTCGATCGATTTGGCGCTGCGGAACTGCGCAAGAGACTGGGATTTGATGATCTCGGCACGCCCGACGTGCGGCTGTTCGTGCTTGGACGCTATCACGCACATTATGCCGGTTTCGACGGTCATGACGCACGAGCTGTCTGGTCGGACTGGGCTCATTTCCAGCGGGTGCGGAGTCACGCACCCCGGCGGTCGCTTTCACAGCTTGCGTCGGATCTGCAGTCCGTCGTGAACCAGTCCCGGTCAGGCAAGAAGGGAGAGAGCCTGATGCTGCCTGTCGGTAACCTTGCCATTGTTTTCAATCCGTTGTCAGTGCCGGAGCAATAACCGGATATTCGTGGAGCCGTCAGCCTCTGAAACCAAGAGATCTTGCCTCCTCGACGATCTTCTCGCCGTGCATCGCCTGCTTGCGCGACGGGCGCCGGCCCGAACTGGCGAGCTTTCCCAGGCTGAACGAAAGCGACCGTTGCCAGGGCTGGAGCGTTTGCGTGTCCTTCGCCCAGGCGGCCAGATCGAACCACGTTTGGGCCGGCACCTTTGCAACGCGCTCCACCTGAGCGGCCTCGTCCGCACTTGTCTGTTCTTCGAATACGTGGGCCGACGGTGAGTGCTGCGCCTTTTCGCGTGAGATCAGTTCGGCTTCGATGTCCGCAGGAATCGCGAGCGAATGTTCGCGAAAGCGATCCCAGCAGGCTTCCTTCTTGGCCCATTCGGTCACGTTCTGTCCACCGGGCGGGTTGGTGATATGCCCATGTGCGTGATGGCTCAGCGTTTCGATGAACGCCGCGAGCGGGTCCGAAAGCTTCTGAAATCCCCATATTGCGTCGAGGTCTACCCGCTTGGCTGTGTGATGGGACAACCAGGCCAGGGAGTAGGTTACGATGTTGGCTCTGTAGCCGCCGAATTTCTGTCGCGAAACGATCTTTTCTGCCTGTCGAAACAGAATTGCCCGGGCGATGGACCGTTTGAACCATGTCTCCTCCGGCTCGAATGTGCCCCGTTTCTCCAGGACATCCATGAAGTCGAGATAGCATTTCTGGCCGCCTCGGCTGACAATATGCGGAAGCTGCGACCATGTATGCTCGTACTTGGCAAGGTCGGTCTTGGTGACGAGCTGGTTACGCGGATGAATTCTTTCCCACGCCCGGCGCTCCCCTTCGGTGCGGTTTTGTGCAAGAGCATCATGATACTGTCCGCGGGCGCGTTCGTAGAACCACCGGGATTGGCGCTGCATGCCGGCTGCCGGCGGTGCCCAGATCGAGCGGGACAGTTCTTCCATGCGGCGATGAAAGGGATGGTTCGACGAGAAGTCGGCCATGTTCACCTTGTTCTGGTTGTTGGCCGATTGAGAAATTCGTGGCGCAATTTCGTCGACGTCGCCGTCCGACAGTATTTCGGTGATCTTGATCGGGACCTGCAGGAGGTCTGCATTGATCTTGTCTTTTCGCCAGGCACGGAAGATCGATCCAGTGGTCTGGCCGCCATTGACAATCTGAAAGTCCTCCGCCGACAGCAGCGTGGCCGTTCCGTCGCCGTGATCTTCGAGCGTGAGACCGGAGGCAGTTACGGACAACCCGTTGTTGAAGGCCAGGAACATCTGCGGTTCCTCGATGATCGTCTTTCGGATTCCTTGATTGACCTTGCCTCTGAGCTGCAGAAAACTTCGGACATTGCGTTCAAGGAGGCGCGGTCCGTACAGGCGATACATTTCCACCAGGGCACTGCCAGGAAGCATTGTCAGCAGGCAGCGGTAGCCGCTGTCAGGCGGGCTCGCAACGATGCATCGTGGCGGTTCGCCGCCGAGCCGGGCAAACTCGATCCGGATCGGCTCGCGGTTCGCGCCGGATGACACCGCACGAAACAGGCGGCGCAGGTCCCACAGCTGGCTTGATACCTCGACCCCTTCGATGTTCTCGTTGTCAATGCGGTCAACCGTGGCAACGCCGTCAGTGATGACGAACAGGCGCACATGACTCAGCTCGGTTCGCGCATCGTAGATGGACCTGCACATGTCATAGCGATCAAGGGCTTCTTCCATTCCCTTGTACAGACCATCGAGCGCCTTTGCGAGAAAGGCGGAAAGGCGTTTGAACGCCGTTTCGATTTCCGCCTTCGGCACAGTGCTCGCAAGCCCGTCGAGCCGCGGGACGGAAAGAAACAGGTCCAGGCGATCGCTGTCCTCTGAAAGATACCAGCCGCTGCACCGCATGCCGCGCCCTTCGAAATCGCAGACTGTTCCGTCATCGATTTCCGATGCATCTATCAGGTGCTGAATCATGAGCTCCGTGAAGGCGGTGGTGCGCAGGGCTCCTTCTTCGGCGGCATCGGCACGTGCAATCACGTCCTGCTGCAGGTTTACCGCAAATTCCCGGAGTTCTTCGGTCTCGCTCACATCGTCTCTCCGACAAGCGCCACCACCGAGGTGGCATCCATCTCCCAGGTTCCAAGTTCATCAGCGATGATCGTGTATCTGATGTCACCCACTCCAGGTGGCAGGTTCCATTCGGCAAGACGAGGAAAGTCACCTTCGACCCTGAAGTAGCGCACGGAGGCAGGCCGATAACGCGTTTCATACTGTGGTGCATGGACATCCAGATAGTCCGCGAGCAGCAGACGCTCGTCGAAAAGCCTGGATGCGGATTCATCTCCTGAAAGAGAGTTGCGCACATTTGCCACAAGGTCCGGAAGGGAGATACCCAATCCTTCGCTTTCGTCGAGACGAACATGGGCGAGAAGCAGATGTACGTGCGGTCGCTCGTCAAGCTGCTTCTCGCTGGCAATCGTGATCCGGGAATGACGCTTGGAGAGCGAGGTCTTGACTTCCACTGCGAGACCTCCACGACGAAAATCCTGATGTGAACTTTCCGCGCCAACCCAGGCATCAACACCTGCGAGGACTTCTTTGCCACCGAGAAAAAGCTGATCCAGGATGTACAACTCGCCGAACAACCCGCGTTGCCGCTCCTCGGAGAGGCCTTCCGGTGCGAGGCGTTCGAAAAGCCCCTGCCACATGCACAGCCGATCGATGCAACGACGCAGCGCGGCGGGACCCGATGGTTCGGAAATGATCGCATTGACCAGGTCGGCCGAGAGTACGCCGAAGATTTCACGAAGACGCTCCTGCTCGAGCATGATCACGAGAATTGTCCGCTGCGGCGTGGCGTCACCGCTGCTTTCTTCAACGACAACCCGAACGCCACGGCATCTGGGGACACGATCGGCAAGGTCGGAGGCACGACCGTCCCCTTCTATCAACAGCCCGGCACGTCCATGTGGCCAGAAAATGCAGGCGAACACATCGACTGCGGCCGCGGCATCAAGCCGCCGACGTTTCATGCCTCTTGAGCTGCGCCTGGCAGACGCAAGATCTGTCCATCTTTCGGCAAGCTCGGCTGGTGTCATTCGAACAGTTCCTCCAGCTGCTTGACGCTGTTTTCTGCATATTCGATCTCTCGCGCGTTCACGTCCCAGGGAAAACTGACCGCAAATCCCATGAGCGGTGTCTGACCGGGACCGGTGCCGATCGGATAGATCAACAGAAGGCCTCTGCTGGAATCCCGCTGTCGCCGGATGAATGGGCCGCTGGGATCTCGTGGCTGGTCCCGTTTGGGAGGCTTCTTCATTTCCCATGCCTTGACAGTCTGTCTCAAGGCTTCCTGAATTTCCTCCTCGCCGAGATCGATCATTTCGTCGGCCGGGCTGACGAGACGACCGATCGTATATTTGCCACGCTGTTCGACTGACTTGTTCGTGCGCTTGATGAGCGAGACCCTGCAAGGGCCTATGTCGGCGGTGTCGCCGCTGCGTCCGCCCGCAAGAAGTGCCACGGTCCAGTGTTCAAGTGCACCATTGGCGACTCTGTCGCGGATGTAGTCGGCGATCGCACGGGAGTTTGCCTTCCAGGACTCGCGAGACGTTTCGATCCGAGTCATGAGCGCTGCGATGTCGATCCCCGAAACATCATCCCAGACATATCGGCCGTCGGTCACATCGGTCGTCGGCAGCTTGGTCAGAAAATTCGTAAAGGTTTCGAGATTGCGCTCTGCACTGGAGAGGTCGAACGATACCGTTTCGGAGATTGTCCCGGAGAAGCCGGCGCGGACTTGCTGGGCGGCGCGCATCTTGTTGGCAGCGGTAATCAGCATCCCGTCGGGGTGGGCCCGCACCCGGTTGCCGAATTGGTCCGGTGTCTGACCTGTCGCGTACATGAGATCGAACTCCTCTCGGAGCTCTGACGTCGCTACGGCAATGTGACGATACCAGAGTACGAGCTCGGGTGATGTGTAGAGCCTGCAGAGATCAGCATAGCCCGGCCGATAGCCGAACCACCGTCCCATCTGCATCAGCGTGTCATACATTCTCGATGTTCGAACGAAATAGCTGACAGACAGCCCCTCCAGGGTGAGACCACGCGACAGCTTGTCGCC
>MDSZ01116112.1_pt1 | contig 12931 bp, 15 predicted proteins | sample 811201 | NCBI WGS metagenome assembly MDSZ01 (sample SAMN05326647, study PRJNA326480) | marine metagenome | isolation source: seawater | place: Indian Ocean: North | collected 2010
CGCAAAAATTTTGGTGGGTCTTGAAAATGCGTTATTTTTAGCTAATAAAATTATAGAAAAAAAATTATCTGTAAGACAAGCTGAAAACTTAGTTAAATCTTTAAAAAAAGTTAAAAAATCCTTTGGTAAAAAAATAGATCCAAATATCCAAGATTTAGAGAATTTATTATCTGATAAAATAGGATTGAGTGTAGTAATAAAGAATAATAAAAATAATAAAGGCACTATTACGTTTACATACAAAGAGATGGATCAATTAAACAAAATTATTGATATAATAAAATCAAATTATTAGCTTTTTATAAACGTTCCAAAATAAAATTATGAATAAGGTTTTTAGATATTTGAGAATTTTTTTTTACTAATACTTCCAAATTATTAACTTTTTTTATAAGGTTTTTTATTTGATTTAGGGACAAATATTTAAGTTGTTGTTTAATAATTTCTTTATCTTTCCAAAAAATTGGTGGTCTAAAAGAACTTAAAACATCCTCTAAATTATTTTGTATTTCCAGATCAGATTTAAGTTTTTTTAATCTTTTAAGTTTATACAGAAAAATTTTTAAAATTAATATATTATCCTCTGTTGAATGATTATTTTCATTTAAAATATTTAATGTTTTATTTTTGTTTTTTGCTAAACATTGATCGGTTAGTTCTGAAATACTGTAATTCTCTGCTAAATTAGTTAAATTGGAGATTTCTTCAAAATCTACAGAATTTTTATCGTAACAATAAAGGATTATTTTATCCAACTCGTTTTTTAAATTTTTCCGATCTCCATTACATCTTTCTACAAGTAGATTTATATTTTGGGGAGAAATTCTTATTTTTTTTTCATTAAAAAAATTTTTAGCGATTGAAAAAAGAGTTTGAAAATTATCTTCATAGAAGGGCACAATGATTGTATGTGAATTTTTTTCAAAAAAATTTCTTAATTTTGATTTTTTTTCTAAAATATTAGATTTTAAAATTATGTTTATGTCAGAAATTTTTTTCTCAAAAATTTCTTCAATTAAATTATAAATTTTATCTGATACTCTATTAATTATTATTAGTTTATCGTTTTCAAAAAATGATAGATTGAATATACTTTCTTTAAAATTTTCAATATCATTTAATATCTCATTTTCTTCGTATAAATGATGATTTTTAGAAAAATATGGTTTTAAAACGTTTTCAATCGTTTCATCAATTAATCCACTATTTGATCCATACAAAAGATAGAAGTTTATTTTTTTGCTTAATTTTTTTTTTAATTCAAAATTTTTTACTATCATTTCAAGCTGATGTATAAAATAATTTCCTCAATTACTTTTTCAGAAATATTATTTTTCACTTCGTTTTGATATTCAACTAATTCAAACTTATTATCACGGTTGTTATAAGTAAAATCTTGATAAAAACTTCTATTTTCAATACTTTCATTATTTTCCATAACTTCCCAATTTACATTTATACTTGACCTATATGAAACTACTTGGCCTCTGGAATCCTTTGAGGTTTCTTCTGTAGTAAATAAGGATGTAAGTTTCAATTCCTTATCTGAAGTCATTGACTTATTTTCTTTAATGTTGAGTGAATTAATAATTTTTCTGTTAACTAAATTATCACCGGTAAACGAAATTTTTGAAAATTCTAAAGTTTTAATACTTTTATTAAGATATATCGGTTGATACCCGCAACTTGATAGAAATATTATTGTTAAAATAAATATCTTTCTCATTTAATTATAAAGTTTATCAACCTGTTCTTAACATAAATTGTTTTAAGTAAGTTTGCACCTTTTAAATATTTTTCTATGGCTTTTTTTTCTTGAATAAGCTTTACAATTTCAGTCTCGTTTGTGTCTTTTTCTATACCAATAAGCCCTCTTTTTTTTCCATTCACCTGTATAACAATTTCCAACGTTTTTTGATCCAGATATTTACTGTCAATTTGGGGCCACTTAATTTCTTTTTTCAATTTCAAATTATCTAAACATTCACTAGCAATGTGAGGTATTACTGGCATCATTGTTATCATAATTTTTTCGAAATTTTCCTTTAAGTTTAAAAAATTTTTATTTTGATCTACTACTTTTTTTAAGAATGAATAAATTTCATGATATGTAGAAATTATTAAATTATACCTAAATTTTTCTAAGGCATTATTTATTTTGTTTAATGCTTGGTTTGTAAAAATTTCTAAATCCTCATTTTTTACGTCTGTTTCTCTCCCTGTGATTTTGATAATCTCTTCACTTAGTATCCAAAATTTTTGAATAAATTTGTATGAAGATATCATACCTTCATCGGACCATTGAACGTCTCTCTCTGGGGGACTATCGGCCAAAATAAAAAATCTAACTGCATCTGCCCCAAATTGATTTATAATATTTTCTGGATCGATTGTATTTTTTTTTGATTTTGACATTGACTCAGAAGGTCCAACTTTAATTTTTTTCTTCGGATTTTTTTTTGAAAAAAAATCTTTACCATTATCAGAAAATACTTCGTCAGGACTAAGCCATTCATTATTTTCGTCTTTGTATGTTTCATGGCAAACCATCCCTTGAGTAAATAATCCTTTAAATGGTTCTTTTAAGTTTATATCTTGATTATTAAGATTTATTGCTCTCATAAAGAATCGTGAATAAAGAAGATGTAATATTGCATGTTCTACACCTCCTATATATTGGTCTACGGGCATCCAATAATCTAAATCTTTTTTTTCAAATGGAGCTGATTTGTTTTGAGCAGAACAAAACCTCAAATAATACCAAGATGAATCTACAAAAGTATCTAAGGTGTCTGTTTCCCTTTTACACTTTTTCCCATTTATATTTATAAGTTTCCAATCATTTTGAGAGTCCAAAGGGTTTCCATTTGTATTAATATTTATATTTTCTGGTAAAATCACAGGTAAATCTTTTTCAGGGATTTTAATTATTTCATTATTTTCATCATAAGCGATTGGTATTGGGCACCCCCAATATCTTTGTCGTGAAATTCCCCAATCTTTTAGTCTGAAGTTGGTTTTTCTTTTTCCTAAATTCTTTTTTTCTAAAAATTCGATTGTTTTAATCACTGACTCATCTGGAACTTTTAGATCGTTAAGAAATTCGGAGTTTATTAATATACCTGGCCCTGAGTAAGCTTCATTCTTCACAATAAATTTATCGTCTTCTTCTTTAGGTTTAACTACAGTTTTAATTTCTAAATTGTATTTTTTGGCAAAATCATAGTCTCTCTGGTCATGAGCTGGACATCCAAATACAGCACCAAATCCATAATCCATTAAAACAAAATTTGCAAAATAAACTGGAACTTTTTTTGACTCATCTAATGGATTTATTGCCATTAATTCGGTTTTGAAACCAATTTTGGTTGCTTGAGCTATGGACTCTTCTGTTGTTCCAGTTTTTGAACATTCTTTTTTGAATTTGATAAATTCAGAACTATTTAAGTAGTTTTTAGATAATGGATGATCTACTGATAAAGCTAGAAAAGAGAAACCAAAAAGAGTATCAGGCCGCGTAGTGTAACATTTAATCGATTGAACATCCTTTGAACCTTCAATTTTAAAATCTATCTCACAGCCAAAAGATTTACCAATCCAATTTTTTTGCATAGTTTTAACTTTTTCAGGCCATTCATTTAATAAATCTAAATCTGTTAATAATTCATCAGAAAATTCTGAAATTTTAAAAAACCATTGATTTAGTTTTTTTCTTTCTACAATAGCTCCTGAACGCCACCCTTTACCGTCTATTACTTGCTCATTGGCAAGAACGGTTTTGTCAATTGGGTCCCAATTAACGTAACTTTCTTTTCTATAAACTAAACCTTTGTCAAAAAAATCTAAAAAAAGTTTCTGTTGATGTTTATAATAATCTTTCGAGCATGTAGAAATTTCTCTATCCCAATCTATTGAAAGTCCAAGTTGTTTAAGTTGCAATTTCATTGTTCGAATATTATCTTCCGTCCAACTTTTTGGATTTAAGTTATTTTGTTTTGCTGCATTTTCAGCTGGCATCCCAAATGAGTCCCAACCCATTGGATGCAAAACATTATATCCACATAATTTTTTGTAACGTGAGAGAACATCCCCGATGGTGTAATTTCTTACATGTCCCATATGGATCTTTCCAGAAGGATAGGGAAACATTTCTAAACAATAAAATTTTTTTAAATTTTTATCTATTGTAGTATTAAAAGTGTTATTTTTATCCCAGGAACTCTGCCACTTTTTCTCTATTTCCTTAAAATTGTATCTTTCCACAATTATTAAAATGATTTAGTTAATCTTTTTTTTTTTTATCTCGCTCTTTAGACGGTGTAGATAACACATATGGATTTTCTTTTTTGTATTTTTCAATTCTTTGTGTTTCATAAATTGATGCTTTCTTTAAAATACTTAGAGTAAGTTCAGCTACTAAGTCATCATTTTGTTTATTTATCGAACAATTTATTAAATTTTGAGAACATTGTTTAACAAAAACATCTACACTGATAGCATCAGACCTGATTTCATTAGTAAGAAACTTTACAGTAATTTTTATTGATTCATTTGGAGATCCATCTTCAGAATACCAATCAGTGATTACAATTCCACCACTGTAATTTGCAGATGTAAGTGGCATAAAATCTAACGTATCGAGAGTTGCTCTCCATAAAGGATTCGAGCTAGCAAATTCATAAGAAGTACCTTTAGTATTTATTTTATCCATTATTCTAAAACCCCTACCTTCTTCCATGTTTTTTTGTACTCTTAATTTTGGATCGGGAGGAAAATCTTTTGCGCTTACTTTTTTGTATTTTAAAGGTCCACAAGCAGACTGAAATAGGAAGGTTATTAAAACTAAGGATACAACAAGTATTTTCATAAAATTATATTATCAAACAAAGGAATTTATTCTCTAACAGAAAAAATTATTATTAAAATTATAAAACTGAAAAATATGGCAAAATACCTATGTTTTTTATGTGATAAAAATACAACACATATTAAAAAAAAGACCAAATTTGCTTTAATTTATAAGCAAATTCAAAAAGTTTGTTAATTTAGCCCTGTTTATAATTAATTATAAAAACAATAAGGAGTAAATTATGAATAAACTGAAAAAAGTAGGTTTAACTGCTCTTGCAACTACACTTGTAGCTTCTTCAGCTTATGCTGGCGAAATGAGTGCATCAGGTTCAGCAACGTTAAACTACAGTGGATTATCTACTGCTTCTGATTCTAACCCATGGACAATGGGTAACAGTGTTACATTTTCTGGTGGAGGAGATCTAGATAATGGAATGACTGTTAATGTATCATTTGAGTTAGATGATGATGTAATGGACGATTACTCAATGAAATTAGGTTTGGGTGATGGTAATGGAACACTTACGTTTTCTGGTGACTCAGTAAATGCTGGTGGTGTTGATGCTGTTAAAGATATCGTACCAACTGCTTATACTGCAGTATATGAAAATACAAATACAGTTGACAATGGTTTAGCAACTACATCTGGTAGAAATACTACTGGTATGTTTGGATACGCTAATTCATTTGGTGGTATTGATGTTTCATTAGGTTACAACATGAAAAACAGTTCAACTGGTCAGGGCGACGAGTCATCTATTGGTTTAACAATGGCTGACAGTTTAATGGACGGTTTAACATTAGTTGCTGGTAGATTTGATGACGAAGGTGTTGCAGAAAACGACACTTACGGTGTTAAATTCACTTCAGGTAGTGTAACTGCTGCTATTCAAATGACTGATGTTGATTATGAAGCGACAGGTACTAACGACCAAGAAGCTACGCATTATGGTATATCGTTAGCTGTTAACGAAAACTTATCTGTATCTGCTGGTAGACAAGAAGTAGAAATAGATACTAAAGCTCACGATGAAGTTAACTCAGGTTTCAGTGCATCGTACACAATGGGATCAATTACTATTGGTGCTGCAATGAACCAAGTTGACCATGTAGGTGGTGCTGCTGCTTCTGACGCAGAAGTAACTTCGTTAAATATTGCGTTCGCGTTCTAATTAACTTAGAAAATTCTATTTAAAAAGGGCCCCTTTTAGGGGCCTTTTTTTTGTTCAAAATAAGAAATACCGGCAAATTCTTTGTGAGGTATTAATTTTAAAGTTTTTAAGTTCTCCTTATTAACACCACCTAATGCAATAATTTTTCTACTAGATAGACCAGTTAATAATCTAAATTTATTCAAACCTAAATAATTCTTATTTTTTTTAAATAAGGAAGATAATACAATTTTATCCATCTTCTGAATTTCTTTAATTCTTATTTCTTTTAAGTTATGGGCAGAACCAATTATTTTAAATTTTTTTTTAAAAGAATAGGATAAATGACTAAAATTTTTATTGAACGAGGGTATATAAACACCATCTAAATCTAGCATAATCGCTAATTTTATATTATTTGATATATAAAATTTTTTACCCTTTTTTTTACAATAATTTTTTATCTCCAATATACGAGATTTATTCACTTGATTATCTTCGTAATTTCTAAAAATGATAATTGTATGATTGTCTTGGAGATCAATATTGTTTGTATCAAATTTATTTATAAAGTAATATTTTGTTAAAAAATGAGCATACATAAATCGATTCAAAATTTAATTTTGATAAATAATAACATTAAATTAAACTTAGTTAATTTGAAAAATAACAAAATTCCTAAGATAATTGCAGTAACTAAAACTTTTAAAATAGATAAAATTTTACCTTTGTTAAATTATGGGCATTTAGATTATGGTGAAAATAAAGTTCAAGAGGCAGTAGAAAAATGGTCTGAATTAAAATTAAAACATACTGATATTAAGCTCCATATGATAGGAAAATTACAGACTAATAAAGTTAAGTTTGCAGTAAAATTATTTGATTATATACACTCTGTTGATTCAGAAAAACTTGCTAAAAAAATTGCTGATGAACAATTTAAAGTTAATAAAAAAATAAAAATATTTATCCAAGTTAATATTGGAGAAGAAGAACAGAAATCAGGGATAACAAAGCATAATTTAGAAAATTTAGTTTCTTTTTGCAAAAATTTAAATTTAGATGTAATTGGTTTAATGTGTATTCCTCCTGAAAATTCTGATCCATCGAATTTTTTTAAGGAAATGAATGCATTAAATGAAAGTTTTGGATTTTCTGAATTAAGTATGGGGATGTCATCCGACTATATAACAGCAATTCAAAATTCAGCAACCTTTGTAAGAATTGGTTCAAATATTTTTGGTAAAAGATCTTAACAAATTTTTATTTTTGTTTTTTTATCTATAAGTCTGAGCATAATTAAAAAATCTTTTTTTTTTAAGGCTATACATCCAGCAGTTGACTTGTAGTCTTTAGTTAGATGGATAAATATACAGCTTCCTAAACCAACTTTTGGATAATCAAAATTATATTTAATAGGTATAAGTAAATCGTACTGATGGTTGCTACGTCGAAGTTTTTCACATTTAATATTTTTCTTAATCTTAATTAATTTATTGTATTTATTAGGCTCATTAATATCATCACACCAGCCCATATTTTTTGAAATTTCTATGCACTTTAAGATAGTCTTAGGCTTTTTTATTCTATCTTTTCTATAATACAAATTACCTAATCCAAAGATACCTTTTGGTGTTTTTTTATCTCCTTCACGTTTTTTGTTAGAAACTCCCTTTTTGCCTATTGAACATTTAAAATAAAAATCTTTTACTTGAAGAGTATGTTTATTTTTTAAAAGAATTGTCATATCTTAACAAAATGAATTACCAAAATTTAATAATTTACAAATTTAAATCTTTATATCTAATTTTAAAAGAAATAGAGAAAGAATTAAACTTTAAAATAATTGAAGTTGATAATGAAAAATTACTTGATAATACGATTAATTATTTAAAAAATTATTTAATAATTGTTAATAAGAAAACGTTCAACCATGAGAATGAGTATATTCTTAACGATATACCAATAAAATTTTCAAAATTAATTGAAAAAATTAATATTAAACTTTTGAAACAACAATCAAGTGGTCAGTCAGAAATTATCGTAGGTAAATATAAAATAAATTTAAATTCAAGAGAATTTTATTCTAAAGAAATGAAATTAAAACTTACTGAAAAAGAAATAAACACAATTCTTTATCTATCTCGATCTAATAAGCCAATAGGAGTTGAGGAACTGCAAACTAATGTATGGGCTTATCAATCTAGTACAGAAACTCATACAGTTGAAACTCACATATATAGATTAAGAAAAAAAATTTTAGATAAATTTAAAGATGAAAATTTTATTATTAACGAAAAAAATGGCTATAAAATTAAATAAAAAGAATCCAATAATTAAAAATTTATATTCAACAAAGTTCAAACCAAGAATAATTAAACCAAAAAAAGGTAAAGGAAGCTTTAAAAGAAATAAGAAAGTTTAAATTCGAGCACCTATTTTTTGAATTATCTTAGATGATAAATCTGTTCCTTTTATCAAACTTTCCATAGGACTCATTTTATTAATCACTCCATGTAAATATCCTGCAGCAAACAAATCTCCTGCACCCGTAAGATCAACTATTTTCAAATTTCTTTTTGATTTACACTCAAAAACTTGATCATTTTCAATCGCCATAGCTCCCTTTTCACCTTTAGTGATTACCACTGTTTTTTTTATTTTTTTGAAAAATGATACGACTTCTGTAAATGAGTTCGAATCTATTAATGAGGATGCCTCTTGTTCATTTGCAAAAATTATATCTAATTTGTTTTTTACTAAATCTAAAAAGTTTTTTTTATGTCTTTCAACACAAAACATATCTGATAGAGACATTGCAACTTTATTTGAACAACTTATCGCTTTATCGAAAGCTTTTTTTGGATCACCCTCATCCCATAAATAACCTTCTAAAAAAGTTATCTCACTATTTTTAACAATTTTAGTGTCTATATCGTCTTCATTTATTTTGCCTGCAATTCCAAGATAAGTACACATAGTTCTTTCTGAATCGGGTGTAATTAAAATTAAACACGTTCCTGTTGGGTTAAGCTCCTGTTTTTTGGAATAAAAATATTTTACATTTTCTTTTAAAAGTCCATCTTCATATTTACAGCCTAGTTCATCATCATTTATTTTACCTATAAAACCCACATCATTTTTTAGTTTTGATAAACCGACAATTGAATTGGCGACTGAGCCACCCGAAACAGTTTCTTCAATTTTTAATTTAGTTAATAGATTTTTAAATTCAGTTTCATCTATAAGTTTCATTGTACTTTTAGTTAATGAATTATTAGTAATAAAATTATCATCCACACGGCACAATACATCGACAATAGCGTTACCAATTCCTACGATTTGCATATTAAGCTTTTTTTGTAATTATGGGTTTTTTTCTATTAGGATAACAAGTAGTACAGATTTTACAAGTTATTCCATAGCAATCTCTTGCTTTGCAATATTCTCTTCCATAATAGATTATTTGTAAATGTAATTTATTCCAAGATTTTTTAGGAAATATCTTTTTTAAATCTTTTTCAGTTTGAATTACATTTTTACCATTTGTTAGACCCCACCGTTGTGCTAGTCGGTGTATATGTGTGTCGATAGCAAAAGCAGGTTGACCAAAACCTTGAGACATTACAACACTAGCAGTTTTATGACCAACACCGGGAAGTTTTTCTAATTCATAAAATGATTTTGGTACTTTACCTCCGTGTTTTTCTAAAATTATTTTCGATAAATTATATATGCTTTTAGCTTTAATTCTAAAAATACCAATTTTTTTAATCAATTTTTCAATTCTTTTTTGACCTAATTGAACAAAATGTTTTGGCTTATAATATTTGGGGTAAATATTTTTTGTAACATTATTAACATTAACATCAGTGCACTGAGCAGAAAGTAAAACTGAAACTAAAAGAGTAAAAACATTTTTACTTTTTAAAGGAACTTTTATTTTAGGGTATCTTTGATTTAATATCTTAGTTATAATTTTAGCTTTTTGAGCTTTAGTCATTTATTTAAACTCAAAACATCCCGCATAGTGTAAAGACCTGGTTTTTTTGTTATTATCCATTTTGCAGCTTCCAGAGCTCCCTCTGAATATAAAGACCTATCAAAAGCTTCGTGGTTAAGTGTAATAATTTCTTTTCCACTTGAGAACTTTACCTCATGCTCACCTATTATTTCTCCTTTTCTTACTGAATTAAAGTTAATTTTTTTACTATACGGAAAAAATTTTTTGTTAAGATATTTTTTTCCAATTAAACTATAAAATTTTTTCTTCTTGCCAACCGCTATACCTTTACCTAACATAAGTGCAGTACCTGAAGGATAATCTTTTTTGTGTTTATGGTGAATTTCATGAATTTTAGCTAAAAATTTTTCATCAAGAGAACGTGAAGCAATTTCAGTTAAGTACATCAATAAATTAATACCCAAGCTCATATTCCCTGCTTTTAAAATTGGAATTTTTTTTGAATATTTTAAAATCAAGTCCTCTTCTTTTTTTGAAAAACCTGTAGTACCAATTATAACTTTTTTTTTTAATTTTGTAGCTAACCTCAAGACTTGAAATGTACAAACTGGTAAAGTGAAATCTACAATTACCTCTGCTTTTTCAAAAGCTTTTTCATTATTTGTATTAATTTTGACACCATTGAGTTTTTTTTTAGTTTTTTTACTTTCTGTAAGAGCAACTATTTTAAAATTTTTATTTAACTTGGCAGATTTTATAATTTGTTTACCCATTCTGCCCATACAGCCTGTGATTGCTAAATTAATTTTTTTAGATTTCATAGCCTAATTTATTTAAATCTTCTTTATAATAATCGTTCATTTTATTAATTAAACTTTTATCTAATTTTTTTTTCCAATCATTTTGTGGACCTAAGAAAAAAAACTGGATTTTTCTTTTGTCCTTCAAAGAATACACACTCTCAGAAAAATTTCCCTGGTTTTCAATATTTTTCAATTTATCAAAGCTTGTTGATCGTATAGCATTTTCGAGTTTTGACTCATTCACACTTTCATTGAACCTGCAAAGAGTGTTTACGTATACAACCAAATCTCTAAAAATTTGCTTTGGGTTAGTCATCATATCCTCATACTTTATTGTCATTCTTCTGTAAAAATTATTCTGGATCCAAGATTGATAATTTATTCTCCATGAATTTATAATTGTTGTTTTTGCGTGATTTTGAAGATGTTTGTAATCTTTTAAAACTGCGTTATCATTTTGCATGAATTCCAAAGCCTCAGCGTATGTGCTAAAATCATTATGATTTTTTACCGATGTAATAACGTTTCTAGGATCTCTAAGGATATATACTACACCAAGAGTGTACTTTGGTTGAGTGAAGTCATTTCCAAAGGCTTTAATTAATGAGTTGTGGGTTTTAAGAAATTTTACTTTTCCAGCTTCTGCTATCTTTTTTTGAGACTCATCCCAATGATTGTGGATTTCTCCTTCTTTTACAGTTTGGGAAAAGAACTGCTTATTCGGGTAATCTTCTATTTTTTTTAAATATTTAACGTCAAAAATTCCATCTTTGGAAAAAAAATATGCAGATAGAAAAGATCTAACCCAAGTATTTCCACTTTTAGGATAAGATGCAATCCAAATTATCATTATGAATAATTAAACTAGGTTGTGATTATTTCAAGATTAATTTCTACTTTTTCCAAAAAGTCTTAGCTTTTTGAAAAAATTTTCGTATGCTAGGATTGGATTTTTCATTTTCAATCTCTCTAAATTTTTTAAGTAATTCTTTTTGTTCTTTATTTAATAATACGGGTATTTCAGTTTTAACCTGAACGTACAAATCTCCAAAATCCCCTCTTCTCATAAAAGGCATACCTTTTCCTTTTAATCTAAATTGTTTATTATTTTGGGTTCCTTCGGGAATTTTAATTTTTGCTCTTCCACCATCTATTGTAGGTATTTCTATTGTTGTACCCAATGCTGCATCTGTCACTGAAATTGGGAATTCAAAAAATAAATTTACATCAGATCTTTTAAAGAGATCGTGGTTTTCTACATTAACAAATAAATATAAATCACCACTGGCGCCACCTCTTGTTCCAGCTTCTCCTTTACCAGCTAACCTGATTCTAGTTCCATCATCTACACCTTTGGGAATAGTTACAGATATTTTTTTGGAGGCTTGTTTATTTCCTTGACCATGACAATCGTTACATGGATTAGTTATTTCCTCACCACTTCCTGAACATTGAGGACAAGTTTGTTGAACAGTAAAGAAACCTTGATTTGATCTAACTCTTCCATTTCCACCACAATAACTACATCTATCTGCTGAAAAACCAGGTTTTGACCCATTTCCTTTACAAGTCGAACATGTTTCGGAAGTTGAAAATTGAATATTTTGTTTTTTACCTGAATAAGCTTCCTCTAAAGATATCGATAAGTCATATCTTAAATCAGCACCTCTGTTATTTGATTTTCGTCCTCTAGAACTTCTGCCTCCACCAAAATCTCCAAAAAAATCCTCAAAAATATCTGAAAAATCTGCTCCGCTAAAACCACCAAAACCTCCTCTTCCTCCGCCTCCGTTTTCAAAGGCAGCATGACCAAAGTTATCGTAATTCTCTTTTTTCGATTTATCTGAAAGAACACCGTAGGCTTCACTTGCTTCTTTAAATTTTTCTTCGGCAACTTTGTCACCGGGATTTTTATCAGGATGGAATTTTACTGCCAATTTTCTATAGGCAGATTTTAACTCTTCTGAGCTTGCATTTTTATTTACGCCTAGGACATCATAGTAATCTCTCTTAGCCATTTTTTATATGGACAAATAGATGTCGATTAAGCGCTTTTTTCTTTATTATCGTCTTTTACTTCTTCAAAATCCGCATCAACAACATTATCGTCTTTCTTTCCTTTGTTATCATCTCCCTCATCTTTACCAGAGTCAGGTTTATTA